>ERZ791626.3-NODE-3-length-285967-cov-14.593875_pt1 | contig 285967 bp, 282 predicted proteins | sample MGYA00510266_ERZ791626 | MGnify/ENA primary metagenome ERZ791626 (study PRJEB30046, sample SAMN00715208) | human gut metagenome | study: EMG produced TPA metagenomics assembly of the A metagenome-wide association study of gut microbiota in type 2...
AAAACGTGGTCATCCCAAGTGGTTTGACGGCAGGATTGACTTTGCCAATCTGGATTTGACCCGGTGCAAGGAATACGAGGTGAACAAAGGAAAGCTATACGGATTGAGGGTATATGCAAAAGCTTTCAAAAGGTATGTTTCCTTAGCCGTCTGGTATCCGATGGACGGGAGGACAGACAAGTGGCAGCTTTACTTCTCTACAGACGATTCCATGGATGGACGTGAGGTGCTGGATTATTACAGAACCAGGTTCCAACTGGAATTTTGCTTTAGAGATGGCAAGCAGCATGCAGGAATCACCAACTGCCAGTCAACCGACTTCAGGAAGTTGGATTTTCACTTCAATGCATCGCTCGCAGCTGTCAACTTGGCCAAAGCGGCATGTAAGAGGCTCGGAATAGCCTATTCCATATCCTCTTGCAAGTCATTCATACACAATGCTTATATGCTTGAACGATTTATTTGCGTGTTCGGGATTAACCCAGACATGCAAGTTATTGACAAACTTTTCAAAGAACTCATTTTATTTACTGCCAGAGCCGCTTAGGCTTGGCGAATTTTTAACGAACTATTAAATATATTAACTAAATAATAAATGAAATCGGTATAATCCTTCAATGGATTATGCCGATTTTTTTGTTTCATATCTAGTTAGATAGATATTTATATAATTAAGATTGGATTCATTAAGAATTAGAAATATTTTGGTTTATATTGTGTGTTAATTTTTAAAAATATATCTTTGTAGCATAATATTATTAATTATTTTATACTATGAAGAGGTCTCTAATGATGATTGCAGGGCTGTTTTTGTCAGTCTGTTCCATTACCGCGCAAAATCTTTCAATGGATCGCGTGAATGCCGATTTCCAAAAAAAGAAAGAAGCACTGCCGACTGGTGATTTGTTTAGTGTTTTCCGACAACAGCTTACACAAGAAGAACGTGATGCACTTACTTTCTTTTATGCTTATATGTCAGTCGGAGATATAACAGATTATTCCGGTGGTTTTTATTTGGAAAATGTACGTAGCTCATTGTCTACGCGAAAAGAAACGACATGGGGTAAAACAATACCCGATGATATCTTTTCTCACTTTGTCTTGCCGGTACGAATAAATAATGAAAATCTGGATCGTGCACGCATGATTTTTCATGATGAACTGATGCCCCGTTTAAAAGGGCTTTCTATGCACGATGCTGTGCTTGAAGTAAATCATTGGTGTCATGAAAAAGTAAATTACCAACCGGCTGATGCTCGTACGAGTGCGCCATTGGCTACAGTGAAGACAGCTTACGGACGTTGTGGTGAGGAATCTACTTTTCTTGTTGCTGCTCTTCGTTCTGTAGGCATTCCTGCCCGTCAGGTTTATACTCCTCGCTGGGCTCATACGGATGATAATCATGCATGGGTAGAAGCATGGGTTGATGGTGAATGGCATTTCTTGGGAGCTTGCGAACCTGAGCCTGTTCTCGATTTGGGATGGTTTAATGCTCCTGCCAGTCGTGGTATGCTAATGCATACAAAAGTATTTGGCTATTGTCAGGGTCCAGAAGATGTTATGCGCCGTACAGCGAATTATACGGAGATTAATATTATAGGAAATTATGCTAAGTTTGCTCCTCTTACTGTGACGGTTGTTGATAACCAACAGAAACCTGTAGAAGGTGCATGTGTACAGTTTAAGGTCTATAATTATGCAGAATTCTTTACTGTTCATACCCGTACAACAGAGAAGGATGGTAAGGCTAGCTTGTCTGCTGGTCTGGGAGACATGATGGTGCTCGTAACGAAAGGTGACCAGTTTGGTATTAAGAAAGTAACATTTGGAAAAGAACGTGAGGTTGCTATAGAACTTAGCCACCGTATAGGTGAAGAGTTTTCGTTTCCTGTAGATCTAGTACCTCCTCCCGTAAAACCGAACATACCGGAAGTTACTCCTGAGCAGCGCGCTAAAAATGATATTCGTTTCAATCGCGAAGATTCTATTAGAAATGCTTATGTTGCATCTTTCCCAAATGCTTCAGCTATCGAACAATTTGCATCAGAAACTGGGTATAAGGCTGCGGATGTCAATAAATATATTGTTGCTTCAAGAGGTAATTATGGTGATATAATGGCTTTTTTGCGTGAGGCTGCCAAAAAAAATTATGCCACACGTGCACTTCAATTGTTAGCAACGCTTTCAGATAAGGATTTACGTGATACTCCTAAGAGTATATTGGATGATCACTTATATAATACAGATCTGGCTTTGGATGCGGATAAAGTATTAGCTCCGCGTATAGCTGGCGAAATGTTGACTCCATATCGTTCTTTCTTCCAGAAAGAGATTTCGAAAAAAGATGCCAAAATGTTCCGTGCAAATCCGAATAATTTGGCAGAATGGTGTCGTAAGAATATTACACTTCGAGATGAGTTGTGTTGTGTTGGAACTTTTATTTCACCCGAAGGAGTTTGGCGTAGCCGTATTGCCGACCGTGTGTCACGTGATATATTCTTTGTTGCAGTTGCACGCTCGTTAGGCATTCCAGCATGGATAGATGGAGTTACAGGAAATGTATTCTATAGAAATAATGGTTCAGATATCCAGCTGGATTTTGAAAGTGGAGTATCTGGAGTCTCTGAAACAGGTAAATTGCAATTAGCATATTCACCTATACCGCAGCTGAATGATCCGGAATACCTTCGTCACTTTACTCTCTCAAAATTTGATGGAGTAGGATTTACATTATTGAATTATCCTGACTTTGCAAAATGGAGTGCTTTGTTTAAAGAACCATCTTCTTTGGATGAAGGATATTATATAATGGTTTCTGGAAGCCGTCTGGCAGATGGTGGTGTATTAGGGCAGGTTTCTTTTTTCAATGTTCGCAAAGATGAGCTGACAAATGAAAAATTGCTTGTGCGTGATAATACTGAAGCTGTGAAGGTGATTGGTAACTTTGACTCTGAATCTAAGTTTATAGATGCTGCCACAGGTCAAGAAACTACAGTGCTGAAAACTTCAGGACGTGGATTATTTGTACTTGCTATCTTAGGCGTAGGACAGGAACCTACGGATCACACATTGAAGGATATTGCTGTCAAGGCAAAGGAATTTGATGCTTGTGGACGAAAAATGATTCTTTTGTTCCCAACTCGTGCTGCTTATGAAAAGTATCAGACTGCACCTGCTCTAGGACTTCCTGAACATGTTGTGTTTGGTATTGATCAAGATAGCTCTATTCAGAAAAAACTCCTTGAAGCATTAGAACTTGAAGCAAATACTCAATTACCTATATTTATAATAGGTGATACTTTTAATAGAATTGTATTTACATCACATGGCTACACAATTGGATTAGGTGAGCGTTTGCTGAAAATTATTGATAGCCTGGATGAAACAGAGTAAGATTAGTAATTAAAAATATTTTTATAGAAAGCCGGTATAAGATAATACTTATATCGGCTTTCTGTTTTTTTGAATTTCTTTTATATTATATATAAGTGACATGGAATGTGGCACACTTATATTCTGTAAGAATTTTTTTGCCATAATATTGCTATATGAAATTTTGTATCTCTATGGAAACTAAATAAGTAGTGAAGTATATATAAATACTATGATTATCTTCTTGTAAAATAACTGATAATGATAGTGGTATTAGGAAATTAGTTAGTATTGTTAATAATGTTTAAGTGGTTAAATATTTTATATAGTTGCTAATAAAAAATTTTAAAATATAATTATCTTTGTCCACAAGAATGTTACTATATATAAAAAGGAATCTAATATTATGAAATTTTATTGTCATTTTAATTGAAAAAATGATATGTTTTGTTTGTTTTTTATTTATTCTTTATGAATGACCTTTTAACTACAAGTTTCTAATTATATAATTATTAAATGTTAAATCTATGAGAATTAGTAGGTTTTCACAAATGTTTTTATTGCTGATGGTTTCCGGCTGGGGAACTGTATGGGCTGCTCCAGAAAAATCATTGGATGCATCTATTTCACAGCAATCAGCTAAAATTACCACTCAAGGTACAATTGTCGATGCTCAAGGTGAGCCGTTGATTGGTGTAAGTATTCTTGAAGTTGGTACAACTAATGGTACGATAACCGATATAGATGGTAAATTTACTCTTCAGGTAGCTTCTGGCGCTACATTGGAGATTTCTTATATCGGTTATAAAACTCAACAGTTGACAGCTACTCCGGATTTCGGGACTATAAAAATGTCTGATGATACGGAAGTTCTTCAGGAAGTTGTGGTAACAGCTTTGGGTATCAAACGCGAAAAGAAAGCTTTGGGTTATGCAATGCAGGAAGTGAAGGGTGAATCTTTGGTCGCTGCTCGTGAAACAAATCTTGCTAATGCATTGTCTGGTAAAATTTCAGGTGTGCAGGTTATTCGTTCTAGTAATGGTCCTGGTGGTTCATCTAAAATTCAGTTGCGTGGTGCTAACTCTGTAACAGGTCTGAATCAGCCGTTGATTGTTGTGGATGGTGTCCCAATGGATAACTTTACTGGATCTGATGGTGGTGATGGTTTCTACAATGTTGGTTTGGATATGGGTAACGGTCTTTCTGATATCAATCCGGAAGATATTGAATCTATGTCTGTTTTGAAAGGTGCATCTGCTGCTGCCTTATATGGATCTCGTGCAGGTAATGGTGTTATCTTGATTACAACTAAAAAAGGTTCTAAGCGCGAAGGACTTGGAGTAACTATTTCTGCTTCTGTATCTGCTGAAACTATCTTTATGAAGCCAGACTTGCAGACTTCTTTTGGTCAAGGTGCTAATGGAGTATATGACGGAGAAAGTTCTTTAAGCTGGGGACCTGCAATGGGTTCTGAATACAAATTCAACGGACAGAACCGTGTTATGCAGTATTACGATAATATAGATTCTTATTTCAAAACAGGTACAAACTTAACAGAAAGTGTTTCTTTCCAGCAGCAATTTGATAAAACTGCTGTATATGCATCTGCTACACGTATGGATGATGCTAGTAAAATTCCTGGTGCAAATCTGAATCGTACAAACTTTACGTTGCGTGCTTCTTCTACTTTTGGTAAAGATGATCGTTGGAGTTTAGATGCCAAAATACAGTATATCAATACAGGAGCAGAAAACCGTCCATTGGTAGGTAACACAGATTCTAATACATTCTTGACTATTTATAAGCTTCCTGCTTCATTGGATATTCGTGATTATAGTAATCCATTAACTGATGAAGGTACAATGTATTGGTGGTCGCCGAATGGACTGAACCCTTATTGGCTTGAAAAATATAATTTGAATGCCGATAACCGTAGCCGTTTCTTGATGAATGCTTCATTGAAGTATAAGATAACAGATTGGTTGAATGTTGAACTTAGAGGCGGTAGCGATATGTACTTTACAGAGTCTACGGAAAAGACTTATGCCGGTGCTAGTACATTGAACAACGGAAATAGTGCATATAGCTTGAACGAACAACGTTTCTATGAAAACAATTTCAGTTTCTTGTTTACTGCTCAGAAAGACAATTTGATTGACAAGATTGGTGTAAGTGCTACTTTTGGTGGTAACCTGATGGAAAGAAAATCTACAGGTCTGAAGAACCGTGCTTCTAAATTGACCGTACCTAACTTGTTCAATATCAATAATAGTAGTAAATCTGACCGTGATGTAACAGAAACATACAGTCACAAAAAGATTAATTCATTGTATGGAACTATCGGTTTGAATTACAATGGATGGGTATTCTTGGATGCTACATTCCGTAATGACTGGTCATCTGCCTTGGCAAAAGAAAATCGTTCATTCTTCTATCCTTCTGTTTCTCTTTCATGGGTTATCAGTGATATGATGAATAAATTTAATAAGCCATTACCAGAATGGGTTACATATGCCAAAGCACGTGCTTCATTTGCTCAGGTTGGTAATGATATGGATCCATATCAGTTGTATAATTCTTATGAAATAGGTTCTGACCAGTGGGGTAATACTACAGCTAAACCTGGTGAAACAAAATATGATTCAACTGTAAGAAGTGAGTTGATTTCTTCTTGGGAAGCTGGTTTGGAAATGAAATTCTTGAACAATCGTTTGGGATTTGATATCGCGTGGTATAAATCAAATGCAAAAAGACAATTGATGAAGATTCCTGTAAACGAGATGTCTGGTTACAAGTATAAGATTATTAATGCTGGAAATATCCAGAATACAGGTATTGAATTGATGATCAATGCTCGTCCGGTAGAAACTGAGTCATTTAGTTGGGATACTCAAATCAACTTCTCTAAGAACAATAATAAAATTTTGGATTTAGGTCCTGATATTCCTAAATACGAATTAGGTGGAGCGGAAGAGTTGAAGGTATATGCAGTTGCAGGAGGTAACTACGGTGAAATTTGGGGTACTAAATTTGCTCGTGTAGAAGATAAGTCAAGTCCATATTATGGTAAATTGATTCTGAATGAAGCAGGTCTTCCGACAACAGATGGCGAACACTATAAGATTGGAGATCAACAACCTGATTGCATGATTGGATGGAATAACACATTGAGCTATAAGAATTTTGCATTTAGCTTCCAGTTTGATGGACGTATAGGTGGTGATATTTATTCGTATACTAACTATATGTTACAAACTAGTGGACGTGCTGCTGTTACAGCTCCTGATGGAAGACGTGATGAGTTTGTATTGGATGGTGTAGTATCTGATGGAAATGGAGGTTATAAGCCTAATACAACTCCTGTTACTCAGGAAGCTTATTGGAAAAATGGTATAGGTACAGGTAATCAGGGTATTGCTGAAGCCAATATTTATGATGGAACCAATTTCCGTCTGCGTAATGTAGCATTGAACTATACATTCCCACGCGAAATGCTGAAAAAGACTTGCTTCCAACAAGTAAAATTGGGTGTATCAGTAAACAATGTATGGATGATTTATAGTGACATGAACGGTATTGATCCGGAATCTGTAATGGTAACTAGTACCAATGCTACCGGTTTCGAATTCGGTGCGTCTCCTACATCACGTACTTACTTGTTTAATGTAACCCTTGGTTTCTAATATCTAAAATGAGAATAGAATGAAAACAATAAATAAAATTTTTATAGGTTTGGGGTTAGTCGGAATGAGTGGCTTATACTCATGTTCTGATTTCGATGAAGTAAACACAGATCCATCAAAGACTCCGATAGAATCTACTTTGCCAGAGTACTTCTTAAATAATGCCATTGGTAAAATTCAGATGGACCCGAGTACAGGAGAACGTATCTATTATTTGAACTGGGGAGATGCTTCTCGTGCATTTGGTGAGGCTGGAATGTTATGTGTAGGATTGTATGATGACTCTTATATGTCAAACTTCTATTATCCTTGTCTTGCAAATACCATAACTTATGTGACTACAGCCATCAACGAAGCTGCAAAGAGAGCTGGATCTGAACCATTCTATAATAACCTGCAACAGTTTGGTCGTATATGGAGAGCTTTAGTTATAGCTCAGTTCGCCGATTCTTTCGGTCCATATCCTTTGAATTCTGGTTCAGGAGAAAATCCTACTTTTAATTCTGAAAAAGAAACTTATCGTTTTATTTTGGATGAGTTGAAGGATGCTGTTAATAAAATTGATACATCTATTACTCCGACCGAAGATCAAGCTAAATGTGATCCTGCTTATGGGTATGTAGCTGATAAATGGCAAAAATTGGGTAATTCATTACGTATGCGTTATGCTATGCGTTTGACTAATACCGATATGGCTAGCGAAGTAAAGGCTGAATTCGAAGATGCTTGTAAAGGAGGAAACTATATCAAGAGTCAGTCAGATATGTTATGGTTCAAATCAGATAATGGCTGGAATGACTATACCAGTCCTTATACACGTACTTGGAACTTACAGGCATTGTCTTCAACAATGGCTAATCTGATGACTAATTTAGGTGGAGTTTCAGTTGCTGAACAGCGTGCAGACTTAGCTAAGTATACGAAACCTAATACCTATTTAGGATATAAATATGATCAGCATTTTGTAGCTAATACTGATAATCCTACTAAGCAATATTGGTTGGATGGTATACCTGAAAATCTTGATCCGCGTGCATTGAAAATGTTCTGGCTTGTAAATGATACACAGGCTGAAAATATGATTGATCCATCAAGCAAAGGTACTAAGATAAATCCGGAAGGAAGTGAATTACTTTTGGATGCTGATGGCAAAAACACAATCAAGATTTCTGGTTCTTTTACTTGGAACGGTGTTCCTAGTGGAGCTTCTACCAGCTGGTCACCTACACTCTCTAAGAACAAGCTGATTACTACTGCAAGTGGTATTCGTTCTTGTTATCCTCTATGGGGTAAAGAATATTGTACTGGTGGTGAAGAAGGTCTTGGACGAGTAGTGTTTTATGGTGCATGGGAATCTTATTTCTTGCTGGCTGAAGCAGCTGTTCGTGGCTGGAATACAGCAGGTGTAAGTGATGAACAAGCTTATGGAAACGGTGTTCGTGCTAGCTTTGAATATTTTGGAGTCGGTGAATATGCTGATGCTTATCTTGAATCAACTGACTATAACCGTGTTGGTACTTCTGTAAAATTCACTCATACTACAGAGCCTTCTTCATTTGAAGCTACTTATATTGATGGTTATGCAAAACAGGAAAAGAAGGTAACTTATCAATATCCTGTTGCTTCGAAAACATTGTATGGAGTAGCATTGAATGATAAATTGACTAAGATTATTACTCAGAAGTATTTAGCACAGATGCCTTATCTTGTTCAGGAAGCATGGTCAGATCATCGTCGTCTAGGTTTGCCTTTCTTCGATTTAACAGGAAATGAAAGTGTTATGACTGGTGCTGATATGACAGAATTGAAACCTAATTCATGGGAATCTGGACAGAGCTGGAAATATTTCCCACAGCGTATGCGTTATCCAATGTCTCTGTTAACTTCAGATGAAGCAGAATATAATCACGCGTTGGAATTGCTGGGTGGTAATAATACTACTATGATTCCATTGTGGTGGTCATTAGGAAGTAATCAGAAATAATTATAATTAATAAAATAGCCTGACAGCCTGTTATAGCAGATACTTTGTCTGCCCTAGAATGGTTGTTGGGCTATTTTTGTTTATTTAAGGAAATAAGTTTTTATAATGTATAAGATGTACTTTCTTCGTTGGAGTGAGTATGTCACATTAGCTATAATGAATTTTAATCATATATAAGAATGAGTAAACGATTATTTGCAGCACTATTTTCTATTAGTGTAATTGTTGCTCCTGTGATGAGTCAAACACAACCTAAGGACCAACAGGATACACAGAAAGAAAAAAGAATGGAGTGGTTTGCAAATGCCAAGTTAGGTATTTTCATCCATTGGGGTATTTATTCTGTAAAAGGAGTTTCTGAAAGTTGGTCTTTCTTCAATAAGTATCTGCCTTATGAGGAGTACATGAGTCAGAAAGATGGATTTACAGCTTCGAAATATGATCCTAAAGCATGGGTTGACTTAATAAAAGAGAGTGGTGCACGCTATACAGTTATTACAACCAAGCATCATGATGGAATGGCTTTGTGGGATACAAAGGCGGGAGAACTCAGTACTGTAAAGTGTACACCAGCTAAACGTGATTTAATAAGTCCTTTTGTGAAGGAAGTTCGTAAGCAGGGATTGAAGCTGGGATTTTACTATTCATTGCTGGACTGGTCGCATCCTGATTATCCAAATATGACACGTACAGAGGTTCGTTATAAAGATGATTCTGTAAGGTGGCAGCGTTTTGTAGATTTCAATATGGCACAGCTGAGTGAATTGAATAAAACCTGGAAGCCTGATTTGTATTGGTTTGATGGAGACTGGGAACAAACAGCAGAAGCTTGGAACTCTAAAGGTATCGTTGATTTGTTGAGATCTGATAATAAGAATGTAATTATAAATTCACGTATTCAGGGATATGGTGATTATGCTACACCCGAGCAGGGAGTTCCTATTGTTCGTCCTGAAGATAAGTATTGGGAGCTCTGTATGACTATGAATGATTCTTGGGGATATCAGCATACAGATACAAACTATAAGTCACCTTTTATCCTATTGCGTACATTTGTCGATTGTCTGAGTATGGGTGGAAATCTGCTGCTTGATATTGGACCGAAGGAAGATGGTACAATTCCTGAAGAGCAGGTCGCTATTTTAAAAGAATTTGGTCGTTGGACTAAAAAACATAAAGAAGCTATCTACGATACTCGTGCTGGTATTCCGACAGAGCACTTCCAAGGATATACAACTTTAAATAAAGGTGGAGATATCTTGTATCTTTATTTACCATATAAGCCTAATGGACCTATCGAAGTAAAGGGATTGATGAATAAAGTTAATAGAGTGTGGGTTGTCGGTAATGGCTCCATGTTGTCTTATAAAGTGTATAACAAAAATTACTGGAGCGAGGTTCCTGGCAATTTATATATTGATGTACCAGAACACGTACTGGATCCACAAATAACGGTAATTGCTGTATTGTTGGATGGTCCGGTTAAGTTATATCGAGGAGCAGGTCAAGTAATTGAAAGTAATTAATAAAAATAACCATGAGAAAACAACTAGTATGTAGTGTGCTTGCGTTGGCTATGGGAGGACAACTTCTGGCGCAAAATTTGTATTCGAAGTATGAGCGTATGCTAACTTTGCCCGCAGGGTATGTATGTTATCGCGTAGATGGAAAAATTAAGGTAGATGGAAAACTGAATGAAGCTGACTGGCAGAAGGCACAGCCCACTTCTTCTTTTGTAGATATAAGTGGAGAAGGATTTGCTAAGCCGTGTTATGATACGTCTGCTAAAATGCTGTGGGATGATAAGTATCTTTATGTTGCTGCTACGTTGCAGGAAGATGATATTAAGGCGAAGCTGAATCAGCGAGATACAATTATTTACCATGACAATGATTTTGAAGTTTTTCTTGATCCGGATTGTGACGGGCAGAATTACTTTGAAATAGAAACTAATGCAAAAGCTGTTATATTTGATTTGATGTTGGATAAGCCCTATCGTTCTGGAGGAAATTTCATGATTCAGTGGGATTGTCCGGGACTTCAACTGGCTGTACATCGTGACGGGACATTGAATAACTCGAAAGATAAAGACAAACAATGGACTGTAGAGATGGCTATTCCTCATAAAGCATTGACTGTAAATTTCTCTAATCCTGGAGAAGCTGGAAAATATTGGCGTATTAATTTTTCACGTGTGCAGTGGCTGAAACCGGGACAGCGTGAAGAAAACTGGGTATGGATGCCAACTGGTAAAATTGATATGCATATGCCAGACAGATGGGGATTCTTGTATCTTTCAGATAAAGTTATAGGACAGGGTACTGATATGTTTAAATATCCTTATAATATGGCCGCATACAAATTATTGTGGGCAATGTTTTATGCACAGCAAGATTTTTATTCAAAAGAAAAAAGATACTTGCGCGAAAAAGAAAGCTTCTGCCTGACAGCTGCTGAACTGAATAGTCTACCGGCAGGTACAGATATTTCAGTAGAGGCTACTACTCATAGTTTTCGTATCGCTATCAGTGTGCCGGAAGAAAATGTACGCTATGTAGTAGACAATCTTAGCAAATTTACTTGCGAGCCAATTACCGTACAAGAATAAATAAAAGTTTCGAGTTCTTTGATTTATAAGAACTCGAATTTTATTAATCTGAAAGCATTAGAATTTAACATAGACATGAGAACAATCTTTATTCTTTTTTCTCTGCTGTTTACATTAACAGTAAATGCTGCCAGTCATAAGGAGCTGCCAGCTAAAGGTAACTTAAGCCTACAGGTATTTGATAATGCGAATGTGCGTTTTTTGCCTAATACATATCCAAGCTTTTCGGAAGCAGATAGTGATGGCATTATTCATTTAGTGAATGGGCGTATTATTTTGAAGAAAATCCAGATACCTGATTATCAAAGAGACGTGACAGTTAGTTTAAAGGTTACGGTAGCATCGAATGGGGACAGATGGGATAAGTCAGGATCTTGTTTTGTTTTACCTAAGAATTCGGCTGTCAATTTGTTGAGTATAGCACAAGGGAAAAATAAATTTCCTGAGGTTGATAGTCTGAAACTAGAAAATATGGTTGGTATAATACCTGGAAAAAACTATTTGCCTACCATCGAATTGATGCGCTTTATGACACCGTTTGGAGTAGGACATTATAGTGAAAATGATGATTCTTTATCTAGCAAACGTCGTCCTGTATATATCCCTAAATGGGAGAAGTGCGTACAGTGGGAACAGGATATTACCGACTTGTATGCTGCGCTTAAAGGTGAAGTGTATGTTGGTATTTTTATTGATACTTGGACAGCAGAAGGCTATATTGCCAGTATGGAACTGAATATTAAGGAAACTCCGATTGCATGTGAAAAACTAATACGTCGTCATGTAGAACCGTTGATGAATACGGTATATTATATTGGACAGTCGTATCCGGATATTTTTGCACGTAAATCTGTTTCTGCTGATTTTGTTCTTCCTAAAAATGCAAAGAATGTACGTCTGAAATATATTGTAACTGGTCATGGCGGTCATAGCGGGGGTGATGAGTTTGTCCAAAAGAAGAATATTCTTTCGGTAGATGGAAAAGAAGTATATAGTTTTATCCCATGGAGAGATGATTGTGCTTCATTCCGTCGTTTTAACCCAGCTACGGGAGTATGGCTTATAGAACGTCTTGCTGCTTATATTGGTGAAGATGGATATAAGACAAAAATGGTAGAGGAACCTTTAGCATCTTCTGATTTATCTCGTTCGAACTGGTGTCCTGGGTCGGACGTTGTTCCAGAGGAAATTCCTTTGAAAGAACTACAGGCTGGTAAACATACTTTTACTGTAAGTATACCCGATGCACAACCAGGAAATGGAGAAGAACTGAATCATTGGTTGGTTTCTGCTTATTTGGTATGGGATGAATAAATGAAAGAATCTGTATAATAAAAAATCCTCGGTTCATTTAAGAGCCGAGGATTTTTTATTATAGACTGGTAAGTGCATCAATTGTTCGTTTTACTCGTTGGGCTGTTGTAATTTCGCGTGTATATTCATTAATAGAATCACTTCCCATCTTTACTTCCGGATTCGAAAAGCGCATGGCACTTTTTATCTTTTCCCGTGCAGAAAAGTGGAATTCACTGGCACCGCTTTCTGCTGCTAATTGGCGGATATTGTTTTCATTTACTCCACATCCTGCCATCAGGCTGACTCTATCGTTTGAATAGTCTACAAGTTTTCTTATTAAACCACTTCCTTCAGGGGCGGTAGGTTGCTGTCCTGAAGTCAAAATACGATGGATGTCCAATTCAGCTATTTCATCAAGTGCTTTAAAAGGATCTTTGCATCTGTCGAAAGCTCGATGAAATGTTACGGAACAATCACCTGCTGCTGTTCTGAGGCGTTTCATGGCTGGTAAATCAATCTCACCTTCAGGGGTAAGACATCCTATTACTATGCCATCCACGCCCGCTTTTCTGGCTAATTTTATATCTTCTTCCATAATTTCCAGTTCGAGGGGAGAATATAAAAAATCTCCTCCGCGTGGACGTATAATGACATGTAGTTTGATTTGAAGCATACGGCGGGCAGTTAGGATTTCACCTAATGAAGGAGTAGTACCTCCTTCGGGGATGCCAGCACATAATTCTACTCGATGTGCTCCTCCTGCTTGGGCAGCAAGACAACTTTCTACAGAGTTGGCACAGATTTCAAATTGATAGTTCATGGATAAGAATTCTAGTTAATGGAGATTATTGATTAAAATTTTTTCTTTTGAGCTTTTATTCATGTTTTATGGGTATGATGCGGTATAATGTTTTTCTTGTCATGACTTTATAATTCAGAAAGTTAACAATATATCCGGTGATACAAGCTGCTATGACTGAGCCTTCTCGAACTCCTTCTATGCGCATGGTGAAAGCCAGTGATATAAGAATGGCCAGACTAACCAGTGTAATATCTACATAAACTTTTACATTACCGAATTTTTTATTACAGCGTCGGGCTATATATTTCACAAGTCCTTCAGCGCTCATCATTGCTGCTTTAGGTTTGATTTCTAATACTACGCCTATGGATTGAATGATGCATCCTGCCAGTAGAATTCCTACAGCCATACCATAGTTACTTGGAACCAGATTGCGGATGAGTATCATGTTTAAATCGATAAAAGCAGAAAATATAAAAGAAAAAGGTATCTGCAATAAAATTTCTATGGTATCCTTACGTGTCCCATATTTGCCGCTTGCCAGCCATAGTTGGATGATAATCATGAGCAGATTTACAATAAATGTCCATGTACCGAGGGATAATGATGTGTTGATGCTTAATACATAGTTCATACTTGAAATGGGTGTAGTTCCTAAGCTGGAATGAACAATTAATGATATACCCATTGCTAAAAAATACAGACCTGCGATGAATACTAAATATCTTTTTATAAGACTTTCTTTTTCCATATCGTTATATGAATTTTATTTCTGCAAATTTCATGTATTTTTTTGAAATAAGATTCATTGATTCTTTTTTTAATATTCTTTAATTTTGTATCTTGCTTCAGATATATAAATCTTTAAACTTTAGTAATATGGATATTAAACATAATGCAGAACAAAGAAGATTTGAGATAGAAGTTGATGGATATAAAGCTCATGTAGCTTATAGTATTCATGATAATGGTTTGGATATTCGTCATACCATTGTTCCGTCAGAGATAGGGGGTAGAGGAATTGCATCTGCTTTGGTGAAAGCCGCTTATGATTTTGCCCTTGAAAATGCCCTGAAGCCCATAGCTACTTGTTCGTACGCTGTAGTATGGTTACAGCGGCATCCGGAGTATCAAGGGGAAATAAGTAAGGACTATTGTGAAGGAAACTCGTGTGCACTATAGTGAATGAACGCTTCCTGATGGCTTTTATAAAAATCATCAGGAAGCGTTCATTTTTATGCAACTGGATTTTCAAAATGTTTCCCACATTGCTTACAAATGTATTCCCAATGTTCTGTTTTAAGGGGAGTTGCTGTAAGCAGAGATAAAAATGTCGCAAAGAGTGCACGTATTTTTTTCTCTTTTTTCAGGGTATATTCAATATTGTCGGAGTGGCAATATGGACAATATTTCATTTGTTTTGCTATTATCTCATTTTGTTCAAGTGCTTTCAGAGCTTTTTCGTATTCATCTTCATACACAAAAATATCTACGCCAATATTATTGATATAGCCTTTTAGTATGTTTGAGCTATTTTCATTATGTAATATGCCAGCAATGCCTTCGTTTTCTAAAGCTCCTAAAATAAGCCTTGCTTGAAACGAGCTGTCGCAAGTGATAAGCCTGACTGTTTTCATCTGGTTCTGATATTATAATTCTTTTGAAGACTTTCTGAACAGCCTCCGTAAAATAGTTCCAGGTATAGTATATCTGAAAGTATTCAGCTCGTCTGTTCGTTCGTCTACTTTTTCCAATAATCCTTCAGCATCTTTCTCTGAAATGACACCATTTGATTCCATTTGCTTGATTGTTCTGCGCTCGTTACTTAATAACATGCGAATCGATTTTAACGTTAAAGCATGTTTGTAAGCTCTGGGGAAGTTTATAGCTAAACTGTCTATAAGTTCACTCATAGCTTTTATGTTCTGGTTTATTTCTTCTTTTAGCGTGTTTACAATCGATTGCTCATTGAGTAAGTCAGAGTTCTTTAATTCATCCAAGAATTTCAAATCTTCTTTCTGTAGAATGATAAATCCTCTTCCCAAGTCGTAAATTAGTGCGATGCGTTTACGGAAATAGAAGCTCATCAGGTTGTGTAGGTAGGGCTCTTTTCTTAAACTGTTCAGTAAAGCAGTCCGGTTGCAGAAACGAAATATTGAAAGGCGATTGTCTAATGGATATGTTCCGTCATGATCGTATAGTTCGTCTAATGAGTTCATTAATCTGCGGAAAGTACTTTGCGATATAATGCCTTCATCATAGAGTTGATGGCAGAGAGCCTTTTCTCTATCTAGTACACGTAAGCGAACTTCTGTAAGCATGGCATGAGTTCCTGCTGTATGAGTAACTTCCTGCGGCTTTGGAAAAATATAGTGTCTGACTTTTTCCCAATTGGTACCCTCCAAAGCATCACGCTTTTCTAAACGTTCCAGATATTTTTCTGAATTTTCACGAATGGTTTGCTGGATTTTATTTTCTAATATAATGCGTGCCGAGGGTATATTGATTAATCCTAATTTATTCAGCAACCATCGTGTCGTAGTAGCATTTACGCAAAGTGTTAATGTGACTATTCCGGCTGTGAAAAATAATACTTGGCTGCGTACATCTTCAGGTATAGCAGGGGTATAAGATACCATTAAAGCCAGTGTCATACCTAATGCTCCACGTAATCCTCCCCATGTCAATATAACGGACTCACGTTTACTTAATCCATATCCCATTCTTTTCATAAGTGGATATAGTAACATTATCATGGCGAAGCGGAATAAGTTGAGGCAAATGTAAATCAGTATTAGAATTCCTAGTGCTCCCCATGTAAAATTGACTTTCTGGGCAATTACAATTCCTACCAAAATAAAAATCAGTGTGTTTGCGATATAGGTAAGGAGCTCCCAGAAATGTTCCATGAAATTATTAACTTGGGGTTTTAATCTTGGCTTACCTACGTAAGTGACAGTTAATCCAAAAACCAGCAGGGCTATGACTCCTGAAACTCCCAAATAATATTGAGAAACAATAAAGGTGAGATAAGCTGAGAGGATCACAGCACTGTTTTGGATCATTTCTTCTGAGTTTATTCGGGTAATAAACCAAATAACAAGGCGTGCCAGTAGGAACCCCAATAGTGTACTAATACTTACTACTTGTATAAATTCCATTACTGGTGAGGAGGAACTTCCTCCCGTTGCTGCATAAGTTCCGAAAAACAGCATGAAACATACGATACCTGTGCCATCATTTAGAAGTGATTCTGCGTCAACAAGTGTAGAGAATCGTTTACTGGTCTTTAATTCATGAAGTAAAGCAACGACTGCAACCGGGTCGGTAGCACTAATTAAAGCTCCGAACATAAGCGCAAGTCCCCATGTCCACGATTCAAATCCAGGAACAATATGGGCGATTCCTATTAATAATGTACCGGTAAGAAGCATACAAATGATCAGCCCCGGGACGGCAAGTAGAGTTGCATTTGCTAATGTCTTTTTGAATATATGCAGGTTGAGTTCATAAGCTGCATCAAAGATTAAAATGGGGAGAAATAAGTAGAGTATTAAATCAGGGTTGATATTGGCTACAGAGTTTACACCTTCTGACAGATCACTCCAAAAATTAAAAATTCCATAACGATTTAATAAACCTACTAACAGTCCGACGGCAAATAGTCCTACTGTATATGGAATACGTGTGTGCCGTAATAATGACTTTAGTAAAGCTCCGATAACAAGTCCACCAATAGTTAATAACAGTGGTGCCAAAAATGAAGTGTCTTCCATAAATATTAGTTGTTAGGGTATTCCTTTTTAAGCAAAGGTAACCATTTAAATATTCTTCTCCTATGTTTTATCTATATAATTTGAGGCTATTTGTCGTGCAACAGCTCTACTAGGCTTACCTGTATCAGTTAACGGGAGTGTATCTATTCGTATGATTTGCTTTGGACGCCAATAAGGAGGAAGTTTTTTTATGGATTCGTTTATTTGTTCGTGGTTTATATGAACCGCTTCTATTAATAAAACTATCCGCTCTCCAAATTTAGGATCAGGTACGGAGGTTATCATAAATGGACAATCGAGTAAGGGCTTGAGTTCTTTTTCTACTTGCTCGATTTGTACTTTAACTCCTCCTGTATTGATTGTGTTATCTTTTCTTCCTAAAATACGAAATAGTCCGTGTTGATTAAATTCTGCAATATCATTGGTTCTCAAAAGTTCTGAACATACTGAAGGTGCATGAATTATCAATGTATTTTCTTCTGATAAGCTGAGGCTGACATTATCAAATGGAGTGTACCAATCTGAGTGGTCACTTCCATTCAGTCGGCGTAGGGCAATGTGTGAAAGTGTTTCTGTCATTCCGTATGTGCTCCATACTGCGTGAGGAAACTCTTGCAGAGCTTTTCCAAGTGCATCATCTATAGCTCCTCCACCAATAATAAGATGTTGTATCTGCATGAGTAACTTTCGTTCAGATGGAACTTGTAGCGAATTGAATACTTGCATGGGAATCATGGCAGAAAATACCGGAGGAGTTTCTATGTTTTGCATCGGATGACCGCATGGAGGAATGGGAATGAGATTTAATCCCGCTACGAGTGAACGTACCACAACCATTTTCCCTGCTATGTATTGTAAAGGCATGCAGAGCATAGCACTATCGCCTTGATGTAGTTTGAGGAAAGAAATTGTTAGTATGGCACTATTCATCATTTTTCTTTTCTCTACCCAAAGCTCTTTAGGCTGTCCTGTTGAGCCAGATGTATGAACTTTTAGCGTGTTGCTGTCGTCAAACCATTCTGCCAGAAAATCAGCAAGGGAAGAATAGAAACTATCCTTTCCATATAGGTCATAGAATTTTTTCTGTAGAAGGCTTTTTCCGTCAGAAGCAGAAATCTTTGCTTCCGAAGCGGTATAACGTTCACCATTAATGGTAATAGTTTGTTGAGCTCTTTGAGTGATAAATGTTGTCATGGGCAATGTCATAATAGGAATTTGTTGAAGTCTGGTTCTTTTTCTTCTGGATGAAACCATAAGCAATCTCCTTGTATATGAAGCGGATAATCGATATTATCAGTGAAAAGCATACCAGTTCCTAATCCTTGAGGTATATCCGGACTTAATGTTGCACACCATTGTGCGATGGCATTTAGTCCGATGTTAGATTCAAGTGCTGAAGTAACCCATGAACCAATTCCCCGTTCCTTGGCTAGTTTTATCCATTCAGTAGCCCCTTGTATTCCTCCATGAAGAGAGGGTTTTAATATGATATATTGTGGTCGGATTGTTTCGAGTAATTCTATTTTGCGTGCAATAGTGTTTATGCCTATAAGTTCTTCATCCAGAGCTATTGGAAAAGGAGATTGTTGGCATAGTGTTGCCATTTCTTTCCATTGACCTGCACGAATAGGTTGTTCGATGGAGTGTATGTGGAATGCATGTAAGCTTTCCAATTTGAAAGGGGCATCAGCGGGAGAGAACGCCCCATTGGCATCCACACGTAGTTCTATCTGCTCGGGAGAGAAATGCTGTCTTATATGCTCCAGTAGTTCAAGTTCTTTATTGAAATCGATTGCGCCGATTTTGACTTTAATACATCTGAAGCCCAATTTCATTTTTTCTTCTATGCGGGAATACATTTCATCGAAATTTCCCATCCATATGAGTCCATTGATGGGTATTCCTTTTTCTCCCTTTGAGAAAGGAGTGTCCCAAAACTGTAAATTGCCAGCTTTCAGGTGAGCAAATGCGGTCTCTAATCCAAACAGCATAGATGGATAAGGGCGAAAGGCTTCGTAATCAAGATAGCCATTTAACTCTGTCTGATGGCAGTGATAAGCCAGAATTTCACTATAGTCTGGTAAGTCGTCACAACTTAATGCTGGAAGTGGTGCACATTCTCCTACGCCATATTTTCCTGTTTGGGTGTCAGTGAGCAGTATATACCATACTTTACGTGTATGATAAACTCCTCTAGATGTTCCGGCAGGCTGCTTGAAGTGTAATGTTTTGGGGATGATTTTTATTGTATACATAGGCGTTTGATCTTGATCTGATTTAAAAAGGTACTTAGAAAGAAAAAACTTTCTGACGATATGTGCAGAAAGTTTTTTCGATATTGTTTATGGCATTTTAGGGAATTTGCTCCAGTCTGGTTTGCGTTTTTCCAAAAATGCTCGTCCTCCTTCTTGTGCCTCTTCTGTCATATAATAAAGCATAGTGGCATCTCCGGCAAGTTCTTGTATGCCGGCTTGTCCATCTAATTCTGCATTCAGTCCGGCCTTAATCATACGTAGGGCAAGAGGGCTATGTTGCATCATGGTTTCCGCCCATTCTACTACTTCATCCTCCAATGAATCGAATGGAACTACCTTGTTTACTAATCCCATTTCAAGAGCTTCTTGTGCTGAATACTGACGGCAGAGGAACCAGATTTCTCTGGCTTTCTTTTGACCGACGATACGTGCCAGATAAGAAGAGCCGAACCCTGCATCAAAACTACCTACTCTTGGTCCTGTCTGTCCGAATATAGCATTTTCGGAAGCTATTGTCAAATCGCAGACTACGTGCAGGACATGTCCTCCTCCAATGGCGTAACCATTTACCATAGCAATTACCGGCTTAGGTATGGAACGAATTTGTTTTTGCACATCTAGCACATTCAGTCGAGGAACTCCATCTGTACCGATATATCCTCCATGACCTTTCACATGCATATCTCCGCCAGAACAGAATGCTTTATCTCCAGCTCCAGTCAGAACAATGACGTTTATATCTTGACACTCACGGCAATAATATAGCGCATCACTTATTTCGGATGTAGTTGTCGGAGTAAATGCATTGCGGTAACGTGGACGGTTAATTGTAATTTTGGCAATTCCGTTATAAAATTCAAAAAGAATATCTTGATACTCTTTTATCGTTTTCCATTCTCTCTTTTGTGACATAGTGGATTTATTTTTGTTTTAGGTTATGGTAATATTCTTTGAGTAATTCGATATCTAATGCTTTGTCTGTAAATACTTCCAGAAGAATCGGATGGGTAGTTACATCAGGTTGGGTAAATGCATTTATGGCAGTATGTAGTTCATTTCCATTATGTGCTGAAAGATATTCGAATCCTCTGTCTTCTGCCCATGCACGTGCAGATGTTGTATGGGTAGCGGTGACAAAGCGTCGTGCATTTTCATGTAATTCCAAGCCTGGAAGTGCATGAAAAATTTCTCCTCCTGCATTGTTTAGAAGCAGAATACGTATGTTTGTGCCATAATTAGAATTCCAAAGGGCATTCATATCATAGAAGAAGCTCAAATCGCCTATGAAGATAAAGTTCAGTTTATCAGAAGCTGTTGCATATCCTAGTGCGGTAGACAGTGATCCTTCTATACCATTAGTACCTCTGTTGGACAAAATTTCCACTTCTTCAGGCAAATCGAACAGTTGTGCATAGCGTACTACGGAGCTATTGGCCAGATGTAAAGAACATGGAACAGGAAGATGTTGGATGACTTCACCAATGGCACTCATTTCCGAATATGCAAAACTAGCCTGTGGGATAGCTTTTGACCGTGTTTCCCAAATCTTTGGGTACTCTGGTGTACGGCTATCTAACATTGGGGCTATCTTCTCCAAAAATTCGAAAGGATCCATTTCTATGATAGTGCTCAGTGAACCAAACAAATCGACGACTTCTCCATCAACAGATACATGCCAATGCTCCATCGGGGGATGCTTACGCAGAAATTTTTTTAAGCGTTTTGAGATAATATGTCCTCCGTATGTGATGAGTAATTCAGGACGCATTTTTTCTTGTTCTTCATTGTTCATCGAGCAAAGTAGAGGCTCCATATTTCGTATAGGCATTCCGGGGATGGTACGATTACTTATATTTTCGGTGAACCATGCGAAATGCTTGTACAGCATTTTGGTATATTTTTTGTCGAACAGATAAATCAGATTCATTTGTCCGACCACGATCATGCGTCGCTGGTATTTGTTTAATCGTTCAATGAGCGGTTGGTAATCTTTATCATAAATATTTAGTCCCTGGTAACGTGTAATTACTCGTGCACTAGGTAACTCTTTTTCAGGAAGTAAAAAGAACGGCTCACTGATCGGAACGTTGATATGTACTGGCCCCTTACCGTGATGGTTGAGTTCCAGCAGGGCTTCATTGATAAGTCGGTTGCAGAACCATTCACTTTCTTCGTTTGTTACTTCGGGTAAATTTACCGATTTTTTTACTAATGTACCGAATACTCCCGGTTGTGGTAATGTCTGCCCATCCATTTGTCCAATCCAGGCTGCTGGGCGATCAGCTGAAATTATTACTAATGGAACTTGCTGGTAAAAGGCTTCTGCTACAGCTGGGTGTAAATTTAATAATGCTGTACCTGATGTACAACACACAGCAACAGGAGTTCCCCCATGCAAGGCGAGTCCAAGTGCAAAGAAACCAGCACTTCGTTCGTCTGTCATCGGATAACATGTAAAGTCTGGTATATTGGCAAACGTTTGAACTATTGGAATGTTTCTACTTCCTGGACACAAAACGATGCGCTTTATTCCAAATGATCGAAGCAAAGAGGCTAGTTGTAATATGCTTTTTTTATCAGTATACATAGCTTTATTTTTATAAAATATTCCTCATGGTATTCATTTTCTGCTGTGTCTCTTCCCATTCTGTTTCAACGGTAGAGGAGGGAAGTATTCCGCCTCCGGCATAGAATGTTGCGGTTTTATCAGTAATATTCATACAGCGTAGATTGACATAAAGTGTTGTTTCACCTTGAGGATCTAGCCATCCGATAATTCCTGTATAATAAGCCCGGTTATATCCTTCGTTGTTCAAAATGAAGTGGTATGCTTCTTCTTTGGGAAGGCCGCATACTGCTGGAGTGGGGTGAAGCTCCTGTAAAATGTCACCTAAATGAGCTGTATCTTTTAGTTCAAAATGAAAATCAGTTTTTAAATGGACTAATTGTCCGGCTCGTGCCGTATAAGGACCTTTTTCTTTTAATTTGTTTCCGAAACGTTTTACAGTTTGCCGGATGTATTCACTGACAAATGCCTGTTCGTTCTGATTCTTTTCACTCCATTCCGTAGGCATTATTTCACCTTGCATAGGCATAGTGCCTGCAAGAGCTACTGTATGCCATTCTGTATCTTGTCCGCTTAAAATAATTTCAGGAGTACTCCCTATCCAGGTTCCAGTCTGTGGAGTGTGACATAAAGAAATCATCATACGTGGATAGTTATTACATGCACGTATAAATGCCGTAAGAGGAGAAAAATCTCCTTCTAATGCTTGAGTATAATTGCGTGACAGGACTAACTTTTTGAAAGTATTATCTTCTAGTGATGAAATGAAACGGGAGAAAACCTGTTCATATTTTTCTTTTGCTTCCTGAGCATTAGTACTTCTTTTTTCTTTTGAATTGAAGGATGAGGAAAATTCAAATGATATTGATGAGGCAAATGCTTCGAGAGACTGACTGATATTTTCCCATTCGTGTGCAACTTTATCCGGGCGTATAAGGACTGCCGGATACTCTTCTGTTTGATGAAAAGGAGTCATGACAAATCCTCTTTTACCGTTTAAAGCTGCCGGGCTGTTTAGTACTTCTACATCTTCTTCTTCCTGTAAAACCAATATTGGCTCATCTGTCCAAGGCAGACGATATAGAGCAAAACTGAAAGGACTACGTGTAAGATTATCTATCAGCTTGTGAATTGTTGTTCCGGGAAGATTCATAATCGTTTTTTTACTATTAAATTAACAATGCGTGCAGTAGAAACTAATTTACCTTCAGGAGTGGTTATATCGACATTCCATACGTGTGAAGTACGTCCTCTGTGTACAAGTTTTCCCACAGCTTCGACGTAAGTACCTATTGGAACCATGTGTACATGGTTAGCACTAATCTGTATGCCGCAAGGCATTTGTCCAGGTTCACATAAAGGGATTGAACCGTATCCTGCAACAGTTTCTGCTAATGCAAGAGAGGCTCCTCCATTTAAAATGTCTACAGGCTCACATGGGCGTGAAGTGCGTTCGTCGACAGGCATTGTTGCTTTTACATAACCTTCTTCAACGGAGATAAGTTGAATTCCGAGATTTTTTGCTAATGACTCCGGAAGTTCATAACATTTCTTTTCGCTCGTTTGCATAAGTCTTATATTCGTAAACTTTTGCAAAGTTACAATTTTCCATTCAAAAGCTGGAATAAGGTGTGAGAAATTACCATATGTTAATCTTTCTGTCATGCCATTGTCGTACTTTTGCATCCGGATTCAAATATGAAATAATATATGAGAGATAGCATTGATTTTAAAACGATGAATATACCGAAGCTTTTTCGGAAACTTCTTATACCTACTGTATTAGGAATGATATTTAATGCGATATTTATTATAACAGATGGTATATTTGTTGGTAAAGGTATCGGAAGTGATGCGCTGGCTGCTGTTAATATTACGGCTCCCTTGTTTCTGATAAATACAGGAGTTGCTTTAATGTTTGGAATAGGTGCTTCGGTTGTTGCTTCTGTCCATTTATCACAAGGAAAAGCAAAGGTTGCACGTATTAATGTGACTCAGGCGATTATTGTATCATCTGTTTTATTATTGATTTATGCAATAGGAATCGTTTCGAATGTAGAGCGAGTTGCTGTCTGGTTGGGAAGTTCTGAACGTTTATTGCCTTTGGCTGTGGAGTATATGTACTGGTTTGTTCCTTTTTTGGTCTTTAGTGCTTTACTCTGTTCTGGTATGTTTTTTGTCCGTTTGGATGGGGCACCTAATTATGCAATGGTGTGTAATATCATTCCTGCTATAATAAATATTGTGCTGGATTATGTGTTTATCTTTATTCTTAAATGGGGAATGTTTGGTGCCGCTCTTGCTACTAGTTTGGGCTATATAGTTGGTGCTGTTATGATCTTGGCTTATTTGTTTCATCCTGAAAGGATACTGCATGTATGTCGAGTAAAATTGAGTAAAAAGAGTTTGTATCTTACCATAAGGAATGTAGGATATATGTGTCGCTTGGGATTTTCTTCTTTTTTATGTGAAACAGCTATTGCGACTATGATGTTTGTTGGAAATTATGTTTTTATCCGTTATTTAGGAGAAGATGGTGTAGCTGCATATAGTATCGCGTGTTATTTTTTCCCTATTGTTTTTATGGTATATAATGCCATTGCCCAGTCTGCACAACCTATATTGAGCTATAATTATGGAGCAAAATGTACAGCTCGTGTTCGTGAAACGTTTCGTTTGGCACTGACTACTGCGATATTGTGCGGAGCTGGTGTTTTTTTGCTTACATGGATATTTTCTCATCAGATTGTTGGCATGTTTCTTGATAGTTCTTATCCGGCATATAATATAGCAGTGAAAGGTTTGCCCTTATTTGCTTCGGGATTTGTATTCTTTGGAATAAATATTGTTTCTATTGGATATTTTCAGAGCCTGGAACGTGATTGTCCGGCGATGATCATAACATTGTTACGTGGTTTTGCTTTAATCCTTTTGTGTTTCTGGATTCTGCCGATTATTTGGGAATCCTGGGGAATTTGGCTGGCTGTTCCGATGTCGGAGTTATTGACTTTCTTATTTGTTTTGGTGATTTATTGGCTGGAGAATCGGAGAAATTAGTGAGGATTGTTACATTTGTACAAAGAAAATATAAAAGATATGGATTCATTTATAGAAAGATTTTGTGCAAAATATTATTTCCCTTATGCTGAAGGAAGACAATTGATTGAGGGTATGGAATATAAGACTTATCGTAAAGGTGATTGTCTGGTACGTGAGGGAGAACGTGACACGTCTTTCTATATAATTGCTCGTGGTATTTGGCGAGGGCATTATTTACGTGATGGGCAGGAGGTATCTGTCTGGTTTGCTTCTGAAGGAGAAGCTTTATTTTCTACATGGGGATATGTCGATAATGCTGTTTCGAGAATAACTATTGAGGCAATGAGTGAAGCTGCATTGTATTGTATGCCAAAGCAGAAATTGGAAAAGTTGTTTGCTTCATCAGTTGATTTTGCCAATTTAGGAAGAAAACTTTTTGAGCGTGAATTTCTTAATGTAGAAACATGGCTTATTAATGGTGGGGCTTCCCTGGCTAGGGAACGTTATTTGGCATTACTTGAAGATAACCCGGAGCTTCTTCGTCATGTCCCATTAAAATATATAGCTTCATATTTATATATAACCCCACAATCGTTGAGCCGTATTCGTGCAGAATTGGCTAAAAGTGGTAGGTGTTGATTTTACTTTTGTATGTGAATTAAGTTTATTTGTTGGAGATGTTCTTTTCTAAAACTAGATGATGATATACAATTCCCGAAATATTTGCTATGATTTTTTCAGTATCAGCCATACTTTCTTTTGAATCTTTGACCAATACTGCTATTGTGTAGCGTTTCCCGTCTGGAAGAAGAATAAAACCAACATCATTGATACCAATTAATTCTCCCTGCACGTTTCGGTCGGAAGTTCCTGTTTTGTGACCTATTCGTGCTGTAGTATCCAACAAAGGAGCTGGTAACCTGTTAGTACCGGTTTGACAATTAAGCATTGTTTCTTTGAGGAAGTTTTGATATTCGGTTGGAAATAATTCTTTTGAAAATAACATATCGGTTAGGGAAGCTATTTCCAAAGGAGTACTCCAGTTCTCATAACAAGCTGCCAAATCCTTATGCATGTCATCTTCTGTCTTTGATATGGAAAAATTATTAATCCCCAAAGAACGTATATAGGAATCCGTATACAATACGCCGCCGGTATAATTGAATAATATATCGCAAGCATTATTATCACTCTTTTGAATGGTATAATCTAATAACTGATCTATGGGCATGTAAATGTTTCCTCCCGGATATTTATCGCGTAAAGGGCTGTAAGTATCATCAAGCAGTGCTTCTTTAGGTATAAATATCTTGGTGGAAAGCGGTTGGTTATGTTGGTGCAGATAATGGAGTACAGCTAAAGCTTGAGGATATTTCATGACACTCATCAATGGATAATGACACTCATTATTTACAGTTATGGTATCTTTCCCGTTAATGATTATTGCTACTCCAACCTGTGCAGGGACATTTTCAATCGATTTTTTGATTTTTGATTCTAATAAAACTTCTTGTGCCTGTATCAGAGAGGTAGATAATATGAAAAGGAATAATATTAAAAAACGCATAATTGGTATATGATAAATGTTGGATACAAAGATAAGATATTTTGTGGCAATAGCGTTTCTATTTTAAAAAGCTTTTATTTTTGCATTTGTAGAAGTAAATTGGATTACGATTATGACCGATTATATTCTTATAACTTCAGTTACCGCAGAAAAGCTGTTTGGCATATTTGAAGAATCCGTGCGTGAAACTTGTGCTAAGGATTATTCAGCTGTTCAACTAGATGCATGGATAGCACGTGCAACTCCTGCACGTTGGCAGCAACTTCTATCGGGAGATTTACATTTTATAGCAGCAGTTAATCAAACTTCAGGTGAATTGGCTGGTTTTGCATCGATTAATCCTGACGGATATCTGCATAGTATGTTTGTGCGCCCCGGATATCAGAAGAAAGGCGTTGCTTCCTTCATGCTTCATGCCTTGGAGGATTGGGTAATGCGTTTTCAGGCTTCTGATATCTATTCGGAAGTTAGCATTACTGCATTACCTTTTTTCTTATCTCAGGGATTTTCTATAGAACGGGAACAGACTGTGGTGGTAAATGGAGTAAAGATGTCAAATTTTCTAATGAGAAACCCCTTGATATGTCAGCCTTCTGAGACAGATTACGACGAATTGCTATGTGTTTGGGAGGAAGCTGTCCGAAGTACACATCATTTTCTTTCTGAAGAGGATATACAGTATTATAAACCTTTAGTTCGGATGATTTATCTTCCGGGAGTAGATTTATATTGTTTTCGTAATCGGGAAAGGAGAATAACGGCTTTTATGGGGTTAAGTAATGAAATGATTGAGATGCTTTTTGTTGCTCCACAAGAACAAGGGAAGGGATTTGGAAGTCGGTTAATTGATTTTGCCATAAAAGAAAAAGGTATTTATAAAATTGATGTAAATGAGCAAAATACAATAGCTTCTAGATTTTATCAACATAAGGGTTTTAAGATTGTTTCTCGTGATGCATTTGATGCAGCAGGGAAGCCATATCCAGTTTTGCATTTAGAAATGAAATAGTATGGAAAATAATGATAGAAAATGGGAAGTTCTCCATAGCGAATATCTCATTCAACGTCCGTGGTTGACGGCACGTCGTGATTGTGTCCGATTGCCTAACGGAGTAGAAAATGATGAGTATTATGTATTGGAATATCCTGATTGGGTGAATGTGATTGCCATTACGGCAGAAGGTAAGTTTTTAATGGAACGTCAGTACCGGCATGGGCTTCAATGGACCGGATATGAAATTTGTGCTGGCGTGTGTGAGAAGGGAGAAGAACCTTTGGAATCAGCAAAAAGGGAGTTATATGAAGAAACGGGGTACGCAGGAGGTGAATGGAAGCATTTTATGACACTCTCTGCCAATACTAGTACAATGAATAATGTTTGTCATTGTTTTTTGGCTGAAGGAGTTGAACGTATTTCGACTCAGCACCTTGAGCCCACTGAAGATATAAGCATTCATTTACTTTCTACTGATGAAGTCCGTGCCTTACTGCTGAATGATGAGATTCGTCAGGCACTTATGGCTGCACCATTATGGAAGTTGTTCGCCGAAAGAAAACTGTTATAAGATAGCTTGATCAGGAGTGGGAGGTGTTGTGTCTTTGATAGGCAATACGAGGTGTTCCGTTTGCTACATAGATTATTCCGCAGCGTATGAAACCATGCTTCTCTAAAAGGTTTTGCATTATTTTATTATCCGCATGCGTGTCAACTCTAAGATTGGGAGTTTGTTTCTCACACCAGTTTATGCATGCTTCGAATATACCTCGACAGCTACCATCTGAGGCAATACGGTGGATAACCCAATAAGGATCATTATCCAGCCAATCTCCTTCGTCTATGCGGGAGTATGTCGGATCGGGTCCTTGGATAAAACAGAATGTTCCTGCGACAGATTCTTGTTCGTTTATGCAAACGTAGCAATGCCCTGAGTTGATTTCGTGCATTATTAATTCACGTTGTGGATATCCATTGATCCACTGGTTGGCATTTCCAGTAGATTGCATAAAGCGTCGCGCGGTATCAAAAATACCCATAAGTTTATTTAAATCGGAAAGTGTCGCCAAACGTATTTTTATTTTCATGGTGGTGCCTTTATAGTTAACTGAAAATAGTTTTTTATAATATAAGGGACATAAAATATTTTAGTTTCCGAAATCTTGTTATATCTTTGTGTTCAAATAATAAGGGGCATTAGCTCATCTGGCTAGAGCGTTTGACTGGCAGTCAAAAGGTGGCAGGTTCGAGTCCTGTATGCTCCACTTCTTTTTATTTAATTACACCAGTTCCCATTATTAAGAACTTCTTTTTATATTTTGTTTTTAGAAGATAATTTTTACGTTTTGTTCTTCTATCTTTTTAATATCTTCGTATGATATTTTGTTATCTGTAATTAATGCCTTTATTAAAGAAATACTACCTAAACTTGCAAAAGATGTATTTCCTATTTTCGAAGAATCTGCTACAAGGAACACTTCATCAGATGATTTTATCATAGCCGATTTTACAACTAAGTCGCTTAAGCTTGGGTATGTAAGTTGCATTTTAGCAGAGATTCCAGCTGTAGCTAAGAATAATTTGTTGGCATGTAAATTATTGAATGGTTGTGCAGCCATTTCCCCTGTTAATGACAATGTGGGAGCTTTAAATTCTCCACCTGTAACTATCAGACTGATATTTGGGTTCTCACCTAATATCAGAGCAATATTAAGTGCATTAGTTATTATTGTCAGGTTTTTAAACGAAACCAGCAGTTTGGCTATCTCAGTTGTTGTTGAACCTGAATCAAGGATGATACAATCGCCTTCATTTATAAAATTAATTGCTTTCTTAGCAATTTCTCTTTTTTCTTCGATATTTTTCTGGTTTAATAACTGACCAGTTCTGGCAAATGAGCTTACGTCTTTTAAGAGAGCACCTCCATGCTCTCTTTCTATGTATCCCATTTTCTCTAATTCTTCTAAATCCTGTCTGATAGTGACATCAGTTACTTTAAATATCTTGCTCAAGTCCTGTACTTTTGCATGTCCGTCTTCTCGGATAAGATTCAATATTTTCAGTCTTCTTTGATTTAGTGCCATGATACTCGTAGTTATAGGTTATTCTTGATACGATATTCTTGAATACTTTTAATTGAAATAATTTTGAGTTGGAATTTTTGTGCAATTTTCTCTAGTTGTGGTAGACGTGCCATTGTTCCATCTTCATTTAGAATTTCAATGAGTGCTCCTCCAGGTTTTAGACCTGCCAGTCTTGTCAAGTCTAACAGAGCTTCTGTATGTCCATCTCTTTCTAAAACTCCATTTGTTGCACCATATAATGGGAATATGTGTCCTGGGCGTGCGAGCTCTTCTGGAGCAATATTGCCGCATACAAGAGCATGGATAGTCTTGGCTCGGTCAAATGCAGAAACTCCGGTTGTACATCCGTATCCTTTTAAATCTACAGACATAGTAAAAGGTGTTCCTAAAAGTGAAGTGTTATCCGTTGCCATTGGGGCTAGTTTAAGCTCCGCACATCGTGCCTTAGGAATAGGAACACATAATAGTCCTTTCCCATGCGTAATCATAAAATTGACTTTTTCAGGAGTTATTTTTTCTCCTGCAATGATAAAATCTCCTTCGTTCTCTCTATTTTCATCGTCAATGACAATAATGATTTTTCCTTGACGGATATCTTCCAGACCTTCTTCTACTGAACTTAGCATACCTTATTATATTGTTAAAATTCGTATTATTTGCAAAGGTATTTATTTTTCTGAAAGAACTATTTGGTTTTGATTTTTTTAAAGAAAATACTTTGTACTATTTATGTCTTAAAATATAAATTATGTTAATATGGTTTTGTTTTCTTTTTGTTTTTTTGTTTTAGGTCAATGTTGTCCTAAACGTTTTTCGATAAAAACAAAAAAAGGAAGTAAAGCTAAGGTAGAATGAACTACCTTAGCAAAGAGCACCACCTCTTTTACTTCCTATGGCAAATATAACACTTTTCGCACAAGCAATCGGCAGACTCCCGAAAGAAATCATTAGAAAAATCATCCGCGAAGAAAAAACGGACAAGCACAGCAAAGGCTACGACACATGGAGCCAGTTCATAAGCATGATGTTCTGCCAGTTCTCTGGATGCGATTCTGTACGTGATATCTCCAATGGACTGAATTCAGCCAATGGCAATTTGAATCACCTCGGAATCTGTCGCGCTCCCTCTAAATCAACTGTAGCTTATCAGAATGCCAAAAGGGACAGTGGCGTGTTCCGACGGATATTCTATGCACTGCTTGCTCATTTTGGACAGCAGGCGGTATGGCAACGCACCAGGTACCGTTTCAAGATGCCAATCAAATTACTGGATTCATCTACCATCACGCTGACCATGTCGCTCTACGAATGGGCACATTACACAACAAGGAAAGGGGGCGGTGAAGATGCATACATTGCTTGATTATGACAGCCTTCTTCCTGAATTCGTAAACATTACCGAAGGTAAATGTGGTGACAACAGGGGTGCTTTGGATACCCCCGTTCCACCTCATTCTGTAGTCGTTGCAGATCGTGGCTATTGCGATTTCTCCCTTCTTGACTATTGGGACAGCAGGAATGTGTTTTTTGTTGTCAGGCACAGGGACAACCTGCTTTACTCACAAATTGAAGAACGTTTATTGCCCGAAACGAGGGCGCAAAATGTACTCATCGACGAGATTGTTGAGCTGACAGGTGAGCAGACAAAGAAAAAACACACCAGACCGCTCAGACGCATAGCTGTCTGGAGTGACGAACATGGCTATGTGGTACAGTTGCTCACCAACAACTTCAAGCTGGCTGCTTCCACAATAGCGCAACTCTACAAGGCAAGGTGGATGATTGAAATTGCTCCAGAAACATCAAGCAGCTGTTGAAAATAAAGAGTTTCATTGGTACATCACGCAATGCTGTTGAGACGCAGATATGGACTGCTTTGTCAACGATGCTGCTACTCTGCTGGCTAAAGCACATTGCAAAGTACAAATGGGGGCTCGCCAATCTTGTCGTATCACTTAGATTGAACACATTCACGAAAATAGAGCTCGAAAAGTGGTTGAATGAGCCATTTACACCTCCGCCAGAGCCAGCTGGAGTGATATAAATGGGGGCAAAAAAAGCTTTGAAGCGGTTGTTATCTATAACAACCTCATATTCATCGTACCTATAAATCGTTTAGGACAACATTGATGTAGAAGAATATGCCGATAAGATGGTGAAAGAAGATGGTACCATCTTGAATTATGATTATATAAACGGGAGACGTAATGTCGATATGATTAATGCCGGGAAGATTCTGTTCGATGTGTATGAGCAGACAGGAAATCCCAAATATAAGAAAGCAATGGATTTACTTTACAATGCGATGATGGATCATCCTCGAAATTCGTTGGGTGGCTTCTGGCATAAAGAGGTGTATCCGTGGCAGATGTGGCTCGACGGACTTTATATGGCTTCTCCTTATCTGGCACAATATGCTCAGGTTAACAATAAACCTGAGTTGCTGAACGATGTTATCATGCAGTTCCTTATTGTTGAGAAATTTATGCGTGATCCGGTCACAGGATTGTATTTCCATGCGTGGGATGAAAAGAAAGTACAGAAGTGGTGTGATCCGGTTACCGGACTTTCTCATCATTTTTGGGGAAGAAGTATAGGCTGGTGGTATATGGCATTGGTTGATGTTCTCGATTTTGTACCCGAAAATCATCCGTTGCGAGACAAGCTGCTGGTTATTGCAGACGAGCTGGCTCGTACCTTACCAGAATTTCAGCACGACGGACTTTGGTATCAGATTGTAAATTTGGAAGAGCGTGAAGGAAACTATCAGGAAGCTACGGCTTCTGCTATGTTTATGTACGCTGTAGCCAAAGCTGTTAACAAAGGATATATCGATAGAAGATATAACAAAATTGCAACTGAGACTGAAAGGAACAGCGCATAATCTAGCTATTAAAGGGTTATTTAAATATATTGATCCTAATAGTGCTGAAGCAGCTGCACTGATTGCAGAGGGATATGAAAAGGTTAATTGGGGTGTAGATTTGGTGAAGTATAAGGATCATTATACTGATACAAATCTTTTACCGGGCGTAAAAGCTGGCAATGTTGCTCCTAGATTTTATTGGCCTATGCCATTCGAAACTTTGACAATGTCTAAAGGTAAAATAACGAATGGATATGGTTTGGCTCAGGAATAATGAAGTATCTTGTAAATGAAATAAAAACTTCAGCATCTTTTAGACAAAATATCTTGAATTTTTTATTTTTTTTGTACAAAGTTTAGGAGAGTTCGTACGAATTTTCTTGAAAAAATAATGGAGTTTTTCGCTTGAAAAAAACGAAAAACTCCTGCTTTTTTATTATGCTATTTATCAGCGTATTACGATATATATTATTTGATTTTTTTCTTGAAGAACGTATTTGGTGTATCGGGAATAGGCTTCCTTTTTTATTTTACCTCATCATAAGTACTGAATAATGGTTGCAGTAATTCAGGAATATCTACTCCTTGTTTTTTTATTTCTTCCAGACAGTTTTTACCTTTTTCGGTCAATGTGAAATACATCTGACGTTTGTCTTGTCTGCCCAGATGTCTGGTAACCATTTCTTTTTTTTCTATCAGGCTGATAGTCTTCGATGCATGTGAAGGAGTCATGCCTGTGCGTTCTACAATCGTTCCGGCAGTGACGGTTTCTCCTCCGATGCTACACAGTACCATAGCTTCGTTCAGTGAGATACCGTATGTATTTATAAGTTGAGTTTCCAGTTCAGAGAGAGCTTTGAGCAGCTCTTTCATGATGCATATACATTTTATTTTTTCCATGGGTTTAAATAAATAAATTTACATTGGCCTGCTCTGCTCGTTCCATGTAAGTAGCTACACCTCCTATGGTCACATTATCCAGCAATTCTTCTTTTTTAACTCCCATAACATCCATTGACATCTGGCAGGCTATAAATTCTACTCCGTTGTCAATAGCTTGCTGGCGAAGAGATTCCAAAGAGTCGATGCCCTTGCGTTGCATGATGTAGCGCATCATGCGGGTTCCGATACCTCCCATGTTCATTTTTGAAAGCTTCAGCTTTAATGAGTTGGAAGGAAGCATCATGCCAAACATTTTTCCGAAAATGTCTTTCTTAACTTGTGGCTTATGTACCTTTTTGATAGCGTTCAGTCCCCAGAATGTGAAGAATATAGTAACTTTCTTTCCTGTAGCAGCAGCTCCATTAGCCAGCACAAAGGTAGCTAAAGTTTTGTCAAGGTCATCGCTGAACAGAATGAATGTTTTTCCTTTTTCGGTTGTGATTTCCTTGATAGCTTTTTCGCAAGAAGATGCTTTTTCAATCAGTACGCGGTATGTTCCGTTTGCTGATGATTTCTCCAGAAAATGGTTACCTGTACTTTTGCACCATGCTTTTGCGTCGCGTGGAAAACCGGCATCGGTAGCATGTATTTCAAGACGTTCACCCGGATTCAGGGTTTCCATGCTTTTCTTCAGTTTCATAATCGGGCCGGGACACTGAATACCACAGGCATCTACTTTTATAACTTTTTCTGTTGCAGGTTGGCAGCAAGATGCTGTAGTGTGACAAGAAGACGATGGCTGTTCTGGCAGGCAGACAGGAGTAGTAGCAGCTTTGTAGGTTTTGATTCCTCCGATAAGGTTACGTACATCCTGATAACCGTTGTCTTTCAGTATACAAGAGGCCAGGTATCCTCGTAATCCTACACCACAATATACATAGACTGGCTTGTTGGTCGGGATATCGCTCATGCGTTCACGTAGTTCGTCGAGTGGTACATTGATGGCTCCTGGAATTTTGCCCAGGCTGTATTCATCGGTGGTGCGTACGTCTACCAGTGTGACTTTACTTAAATCAGTTTGCTGAAGTTCACGCCAGTACAGCGGAGTCATTTTTCCACTTAGGATATTACCAGCTACATAACCCGACAATGCAACAGGATCTTTGGCCGATGAGAAAGGAGGCGCATAGGCATGTTCCAGTTCTGTCAGGTCGTATACCGTTCCGTTTCGTTTGATGGTCAGTGCATATTCATCAATACGTTTGTCTACTCCATCGTAACCGACAATTTGTGCTCCGTACAGTTTGCCGTCGGTGGGTGAGAAGGTGATTTTTATGTCCAGCATAGATGCTCCCGGATAATATCCGGCATGTGAATTAGAATGGATCGTTGCCGACAAGTAAGGTATATCCATCTGTTTCAGACGCTTGGCCGGAAGTCCGGTTGAGGCAACGGTCAGGTCGAATACTTTAGCAATGGCTGTACCGATAGAACCTTCATATTTTATCTTGTTACCAAATATCATATTGTCTGCCACGATACGTGCCTGGCGGTTAGCTGGTCCTGCAAGGAAATTCAGCCAAGGTTTGTGAGTGATGGGGTGCGGATATTCTATAGCATCGCCTACGGCATAAACCGACTCGTCGGATGTCTGCAAGTATTCGTTTACATAGATTCCTCGCATTTCACCTATTTTTAATCCGGCTTCGGTTGCCAGACGGGTTTCTGCGCGAACACCAATAGAAAGCAGTACCATTTCGGCATTTACTTTGATGCCCGATTTGAAGTTGACGGTTATTCCTTCTGCTGTTTTCTCGAATGATTCTACAGCCTGTTCCAAATATAGTCGGACACCTTTTTGTTGCAGATGCTCGTGTACTAGTGAGGTCATTGAATAGTCGATAGGTCCCATTACCTGATTAGCCATTTCTACTACCGATACTTCGATACCACTGTGATGGAGGTTTTCAGCCATTTCCAGACCTATGAATCCACCACCTACGATAACTGCGTGTTTTACAGCTTTCTGCTGCATGTAACTCTTGATATGGTCAGTGTCATTTACGTTCCTCAAAGTGAATATACCTTCAGTTTCAATACCCGGCAGGGGCGGACGTACAGGCGATGCTCCTGGTGAGAGCAAGAGCTTATCGTAGGATTCGGTATATGTCTTTCCGGCAGTACGGACAGTTACTTCCTTTTTCTTTACATCGATAGCCGTTACTTCCGAACGGGTACGTACATCGATGTTGAAACGCTTGCCAAACGACTCGGGAGTCTGTACGAACAATCGCTCACGGTCTGAGATGACTCCTCCTATATAGTAAGGTAAGCCACAGTTGGCATACGAGATATATTCACCTTTTTCGAATAAAATGATTTCAGCTTTCTCTGTATTACGGCGGATACGTGCAGCGGCAGTTGCACCTCCGGCTACTCCTCCGATGATAATGTACTTCATATGTATATTCTTTTATGTTGTTATTATTTTCTAATGGAAACTTTTTGTAAAGAAAATAATTTATTCTTTATGGATAAATTTTTCATTGGAAAATATTTTCGTCTTTAATTGTTATTAACATGTTGTGGCTTTCATGAGCTGAAAGTAGAGGGAAAATTGTAGAATATGAGTTGGATTTGCTGTACAAGACGTATTTTTTGTTTATTTTTGACACATAAAACTTTTATATATAAAAACATACAGATGAAACCAATACATTACACACTGTCTGTCCTGTTACTTGCTTCGGCTTCACTTTGGGCAGAAAACAATGAAGGATATAAGTTCGAAACAGTAGTTAACCAAAAAGTCACTCCGGTGAAAGACCAGGCTTCTACCGGTACATGCTGGTGCTTTGCCACAACCTCTTTTGTAGAAGCAGAACTGCTGCGCCAGGGCAAGGGTGAATATGATTTGTCGGAGATGTTTATCGTACGTCAGAAATATATGAATCAGCTGAAAGATAATTTCTTGCGTCAGGGCAAGGGGAATATCGGTCAGGGAAGCATTACTACAAGCTGGATTACGGCATTCAATCAGGTCGGCATTGTACCGGAAGAAGTTTATACGGGTATTAATTACGACTCAAAATTACATAACCATTCGGAAATGGTGGAGTATATGACAGCTATAGCCAAAGAGGCAGTTGACATGAAAAAGTCATCTCCTCAGTATGAGCAGCTGATAAATAGTTTGTTTGATATTTATTTAGGAAAAGTACCTGAGAAGTTTACTTATAAGGGAAAGGAATATACCCCTAAAAGTTTTGCTGAAAGTTTGGGCATTTGTACGGATGATTATGTGATGCTGACAAGTTTTACTCACAAACCGTATTATGAGCCGTTTGAGATTGAGATTCCCGATAACTGGGAGCACGACCGTATGTATAATTTGCCGCTGGATGAGCTGATAGAGGCTACCGACCATGCGCTGACCAATGGTTATACTGTGTGCTGGGACGGTGATGTAAGCGAACGAGGCTTTTCTTTCTCGAATGGAGTAGCCATTAATCCGGAGGTGGATGATGTAGACGAATATAAAGACAGTGACCGTGCTCGTTGGGGACAGATGACAAAGCGTGATCGTCTGGCAGAGGTGTTCCAGTTTAAGCATCCTTACCCGGAAGTGAATGTAACTCCGGAAGTTCGCCAGCAAGGATATGAATCGTTTGCCACAACCGATGATCATCTGATGCATCTTACTGGTATTGCTAAAGATCAGAACGGAACAAAATATTATATTACCAAAAACTCTTGGGCTGCCGACAGTAATAAATTTGGAGGTTATCTGAATATGTCGGAAAGTTATGTACGTGCCAAGACTATTTTTGTGATGATGCACAAGGATTCACTTCCCAAGGAATTGAAGAATAAGCTGGGAATTAAATAAAACGGATTTCCGGTTGAATCCATAGTAAAATGCAGACAAAAGAAATCTCTTAAATAGAAGTGTTGAAAGTATGAATGTTATGCTTCTGTTTGAGTTTGGATAAAATGAAATGAGGCTACTTTTTTAAGGTAGCCTCATTTCATTTTATTGTTTTGATATCATTCACCATTGTTTCGATATCCGTCAAAGAATTTTTTGAAAAACAGCCATTGATAGTCTATTGAATTATTCCAATAGGTGCTGCTATGTTTTCCGGGACGGATGATAAAATCGTGGAAAATACCTCGTTTTTCCAATTCTTCATGAAATTTCTGGTTGACTTCCAGGAAGAAATCTCCTGTGCCGCAATCGATAATTAATGCCAGATCACCATTTTGAATTTTATCCAGCTGTGTCATTACAGTGTGCTCATCCCATCGTTGACGGTTTTTGGATAGCTCTCCAAGTTGTTCTTTCATTTTCCATTCGTGAGGAAACGGACGAATGTCTACACCACCACTGGTACTGCCTCCTGCACCAAAAACATCTTTATGACGAATAGAAAGCCACATACCTCCATGACCACCCATGCTAAGTCCTGTTACAGCTCTTCCTTTCCGGTCCTTTATTGTTGAATAATGTGTATCTATATACTTTACCAGTTCAGAGGAAACGAATGTTTCATATTGGCTGTCGGCATGGGTAGGGCTGTCCCAGTACCAGCTGTTTTTCCCGTCCGGACATACTACGATAATTCCATCCCGATCTGCCATTTGAGGAAGTTCTGGCTTAATCCCCAACCAGGTAAGTGAGTTGCCTCCATATCCGTGCAGCAGATATAGGGTAGGGCATTTTTTCCCTTCTAAAGCTTGATCGGGCACAATGACTGCTACTTTGATCTCTTTTTTCATTTTAGGACTTTCTACCGATAATGTATCGATACGTGCAGCCATCGTATTGAGGGCAAATGATAAAATCCCCAAGCTGCATACTATAATTCTTTTGATAGTCATTTTTATTTTGTTTTTTGTTATACCATATCATCTCCTGTTTTGGCAAAGGTAACTCTAATTGTTTTATGGAAAGGTATAAAACGTGAAATAATAGCGATTATCAGAGTAATGATAAATAGCCACCCCAGTATCTCTTTTAATGCCAGCAGCAGACTCTGTTGCTGCAAAGTAGTATAGAGCGAGGTTGTTGCCAGTTGGGTAGCTTCACTATATTCGTGTCCCTGAGCCAGGCCGCTTGTAAGCGATTGTGAGAATTTCGAGGCAGCCAGAGGATCAGCCATCGTTATGGTCTCGGATAAAGAGTGCATGTATTTTTGCTGTAGCCTGTATAGCGTATTACTGTAAAAAGATGTAGCTATGATAGGAGCTAGTACAGAACGGAATATTATCAGAAAGAAAGCATTCGAAAGCAGGAACTTCGGATTCAAGTCTTCTACGGCAAACAGAGCGAAGGCTATAATCAGAGCCAGCATACCCAATCCACGCAGGAAGATGGGAAAGAACAACATTTCGTATGTACTTTCAGGCGAAATACCGAAATAAAGGATGCCGAAGAAAATAGCGAAGCATGCCATACCTCCAGCAATGAAAAAACGGAAACGCCAGCGTTGCCATCTGAACCACCAGAAACAGATGAATGCTCCTAGTATATATCCGGGTAAAAGCCAGATATAAAGTACATAAGAGTGTGTACTGTCTACTTTTAGAATAGATGTCATGTAGTTCGTCAGTAATGTGGTTGATGTACTGAAAAACATGATGAGCATCATGTAAAAATAGCCAACTATAGCTTTAGGTTGATATAAGGGAGCCAGATTGACATAAGGAGTTTCGGAATGATATTGCATCCAGACAAAAAAAGCTATCAGAATCGGTGCTATGGCAATGTAAGCGCAGATTTTGTAGGATGACATCCAGTCGAGTATTTTTCCGTAATTGATGACATACATCAGCATCAGCAGACCGATAGCGATTACGAACATCTCCCGCAGATGCAATTCTTCTATGGGAATTTTCTGTAACGGGCGGTTGTGGCGATAGCAGACTATTACCAGCAATATAGCCAATAACAACAGAAGCATCATAAAATAATACATGTACTTCCAGTTGTAATGATAGGCAAGTTCTGCTGTGAGCACCATAGATATCTGGCCACTTCCATATACTAATGGATAGAAGTATGAGTAGAATTCGCTACGGACATTTTTCGGACTGAATATCTTTTGTGCATGTCGGATAAACCAAAGCATGAGGAATCCTTTCAGAAAGCCTATGGCAAAACTGGCAACAATCAGAATATCCGCACTTTGCGAGCGGGCGCATATCCAGCTTAATATAAATTGCAAAGCCAGATCGGCGAGCAAAAGAAACTTGACTGAGAAAGCAGACAGGACTTTCGGTACGATGGGATAGGCTATTGCCATGCCTGCCGAAGCAGCGTAATATCCCATTGTTATATCTTCTGTATTGGTACCTAGTGTGCTGGATACCTCAAGCATACTTCCTGTATACGAACCGTTGAGCATCGTTATAGGAAGAATAATAATGAAAATACTTATCAATGCCAGCCAGTTGGGAACCCACTTACGTACGGGTAATCCCAGTTCTCTCATATTTGTCATTTGCGTAATGCTTCTGTTTCTACCATCATTCCGGCACGCAGGTGCTGTGCATCTTCTTCACTGATATTGATAATATCGATACGGACTGGAATACGTTGTTGTACCTTTACAAAGTTGCCGGCAGAATTATCTGTAGGAACAAGCGAATATTTTGAGCCGGTTGCTTCTGATATAGCTGTAACTTTTCCTTCAAACACTTTTCCTGGCAAAGCGTCTACTTTAATACGTACCGGTTGTCCGATGTAAATGTTTACAATCTGCGTTTCCTTATAGTTTGCAGTAATCCATTTATCTTTGCTGCGTACCAGGTACGAAATGGTTTGTCCTGCCTGTACAAACTGTCAGGGCTCCAAGGTACGTCGCCCCATATATCCATCGTAAGGAGCAGTCACAACAGTATACGAGAGATTCAGGCGTGCCAAGTCTAAGTCGGCTTCTTTGCGGAGGATAGCTGCTTCAGCGCTGGTATTCTTTTTGCTTGCTTCCGAATATTGTGACAATGCTACACGTTTTTGTTCGAGTAAAGCCTGATAGCGTGCTTGTGCTGCGTCGTAAGCAGCTTTGGCTTGTTCGTATTGCTGTTCGGGTACAGATTCCTCTTTAAGTAACCGTTCGAAGCGATGATAGTCCTGTTCCAGTTGCCATAATTTGGCTTTTGCCTCGGCAATGTTTGCTTCCTGTACGGCAATGTTTGTATGTGAGGTTTCGATGCCTGAGTGGAGTGCATCCTTCGAACCTTGAGCGTCGAGTAGGGAAGCTTCTGCTTCTTTTACCTTTATTTGATACTCACGGTTGTCGAGAACTAACAGGGTATCTCCTTGATGGACAAATTGATGTTCCTTAAAGCGAACTTCTTTGATATATCCTGTTGCGCGGATATTCAAGGGTATGACGTATTGATCGACAAAAGCGTCGTTTGTTACTTCATAATTTATGTACCGTCAAAAATAAGTGGCAGTCCACCATAATCCCGAACAAGCCAGGATGATACAGATGGTATTCAAAGTGAAATTGCGAATACGCAGTTTCTTTAGTTTTTTCTGTTTAATTTCTAGTTCAGACATAGTGCTTGGGATTAAGTTTGTGAATTACAAGCGTCCGCAGGCGCGTTCCAGTTGATAATAAGTATAAATAACCCGGGTACGGGCTGAAGTGAGCTGAAGTTCTGCATTCAGACGGACAGAGTTAGCATCCAGTAAATCTGTCAGTATGGCCAGCTGGTTCAGATAGCGGTTTTGCATGATACGATAGTTTTCTTCTGCCTGTTTGACAGAGAGTTTTAATGCTTCTACCTGTTGCAGTGCTTCATGATGACGAAGGTAGGCCGTACGTACATTAACTTTGATTTGCTGCACCTTTTGTTCTTCGATGTTCTGGCTAAGTCTTACCGCAAGTTAACTTTCTTTAGTCTTATGGTTGTTTTTGTCTAATGACGAAAGAGGGTATGATACAGACAAGCCTATGTTCCAATTATTATTATACATGTCGGCCATTGTTCTCGAGATAGGACGTGCCAGTGTATTCGCTGCATAAAGCGATATGTTTGGCAGGTATTCAGCTTTTGCCAGACGGACATCGTTTTGTGCAACTTCCGTTTGCTTGCGTAACAGTAATATTCCCGGATCATTCATACAAGCTTGTGCTACGTAGTCATCGTATTTTTCAAGGGCAATGGAACGGTAGAGCAAGACTGTATCTGGCAATAACAAGCAGTTTTCGTTAATTCCTGGTAAGATATCCAGCTGTTGAGATACAAGTGCGATACTATTTTCCGTTTCTGTAAGTGAAAGGCGGTCGTTAGTAAGTTGCATTTCGCTTCGAAGTACATCATTATTTGTTATGAGTCCCTCCTTTTTCATCTGCTTGATATCTTTCAGCCGACGTTCTGATTCTTCAATGTTTCGGGTTAATACGTCGTGCTGGCGGAATAAACTAAACAAGCTCATATATTGCTCCAAGAGATTGAGCTTTATATCAGCACGGTCTGTTACGGTCTGAAGAGAGGCTATCTCTTTTTTCAGATCTGCTTTATGTATAGCATATCGTATCTTACCTCCTTGATATAAAGGTTGAGTAAAATTTATGGCATAATTTTGTGACCAGTCGGGAGTATCTGGATAGGTTGCGTCTGATAAGCCATGCTGGAAAACAACGGGTTGTCCTATAACACCTCCGTTAAGCCCTATCTGTAAGTCGGGTAACAGTGAAGTACGTGCTGTCTTTCCCTGCTCGTGTGCCATTGATTCCTGTACTTTGTCCGCCTGGAGTCTCAAACTGTTTTCCACACCTAGACGGAACAGCTCATCCACGGTAAGAAACAATGAATCAGCTGGAGAAGCTATGCTTTTACAATAACTTCCTGAAAGTAGAAAGACAAGTAAGTATTTATATATTTTCGAGTACATCATATACGGATTTTAATTCGGACATCATGGTTCTGATGCTATCAAGCCCTATTATTTGTTCTGCATTTACATATACTTGATCCAATATGGGCCGAATCTGATTACGGAATTCTTCGCCTTCTTTTGTAAGGTAAACCAATTTGCTACGCCGGTCTGCGGGATCTTCTTTACGACATACGTATCCTTTTTTTTCCAGGTTATTCATCAGATTAGTCAGGCATGCTTTGTCTTTGGCTGTTCGTTCTGCTAAAACTTGCTGGGGGATACCTTGCTCGTGCCACAGGCTACTTAATATTTGTAGCATTTCGAATGTGATTCCTGCATTATTCCTTTTTAAAGTTCGTTGCATGGCTCTACGGAAAGACATGCGAGTGCGGAATACCTGCAGCATTAACTCTCTAAACTCTCCTCCTTCTCTCATGATTATCTTTTTACTTTTGAACTGCAAAAGTACGAATTTTAGTCTTGTTAGTCAAATATTTGACTAATTATTCATTGCGCATGATTGGAGTATATGTAGAAAAGCTGCTTATTATGAGTGAGTTATGCTTTTTTGATTATCGAGATGTTATAGAGAGGGGGATTCCTCTTTACGCATGCTAAATTCGCATCCGCAATATTGCTGGTTGTAAAATCCATATTCTTTTATTATAGCAATACGCCGTTCGCTTAATCCTCCTTTTCTCCAGTTCTGATCCCACCAGATGACGTCCGGATAATTTTCTACTGCATATCTTCCTGCCTGATTAATCTGCTCTAAGCTTTTCCAACGTGAAGAAGCGAGCGTGGTAGTAATTACAGAAAATCCATTTTCGTGAGCATATCGTGCTGTATCGAGTAACCGCATTTTGAAACATTGCAGACAGCGTCCGCCCCGTTCTGGCTCTCCTTCGAGTCCTTGAACCGTGCATCGCCATGCCTCGTGATTGTAATCTGCATCGATGATATCCAGTCCTAACGACTGTGCATAACGCGAACATTCATTTTTGCGAATGTTATATTCTTCTAGTGGATAGATGTTTGGATTGCAATAGTAAATGGTAGGGCGTATGTCATGTTGCATCAGGCATTCGATGATAGCTGACGAGCAGGGGGCACAACATGTGTGAAGCAATATTTCTTTTGCATTTCCTGGAACTTCCAGTGTGAATTTCTTTTTTTTCATACGCTCAAATTGGAGATTTAGATGATTCTATATGCAAAAATAATCTTTTTGTGTGTGAGTGGAAAATGATTTTGCTCTGTTCCGGATAAAAACGGACGGACACCCTTTATGGTAAGGCATCCGTCCGCACTTCTTAGGATATTTATTTTTCCCTTTCTTGTATCAGAGTTATTTTATTTCGAACTCTTCTTTCATGTCAAGTTCATCGCCATGCATATCATAGAATTTATATTCCAGGAAAGCGAGGCTTTGATTAGGTATTATCTTTATACCAAATCCGAATTTCATTTGCCATTTACGTTTTAAGGAAACTATTCCTTGATTGATATAAGCGGCTACATAGGGATGGATATGTAATGTAAATTTCTTGACCTTCAGTTTATTGACCAGGTAGTCAATTTTACTTTCCAATGTATCTGTAAATAATATGGAGGGCTTTATTTTCCCTTTTCCAAAACACGTCGGACAGTCTTCATCGGTATTGACGTCCATGGCAGGACGGACTCTCTGACGGGTAATCTGCATTAATCCGAATTTGCTGAGTGGCAATATGTTGTGTTTTGCTCGGTCTTTCTGCATGTTTTGGCACATGCGTTCATATAGTTTTTGTCGGTTCTCGGCAAGATTCATATCAATGAAATCGACAACGATGATACCTCCCATATCTCTCAGGCGGAGTTGTCGGGCAAGTTCGTCTGCTGCACCTAAATTTACGTCCAACGCATTGGCTTCCTGACCGTTGCCGGATTTGGACCGGTTGCCACTGTTTACATCTACCACATGCAAAGCTTCTGTATGTTCTATAATAAGATAAGCTCCGCTTTTGTATGAAACCGTTTTACCGAACGAAGATTTGATTTGCTTGGTTATTGCAAAATTGTCGAAAATGGGAAGTTGTCCTTTGTAAAGCTTCACGATTCCCGAACGTTCGGGAGCAATGAGCGTTACATAATCTTTTACTTCATTGTAAACGCTTTCATCGTTTACATAAATATTTTCATACGAAGGGTTGAATAAGTCGCGCAGCATGGCTACCGTGCGGCTTGTTTCCTCGTATACCAATGAAGGCAGTTTGGTTGCCTTTTGTACTTTTGAGATGGTATCTTCCCAATGCTTCAGTAATACTTTCAGTTCTGCATCCAGTTCTGCAACACGCTTTCCTTCTGCTACGGTACGTACTATTACTCCGAAGTTTTTCGGTTTGATGCTTTGCAATAATTGCTTTAAGCGTGCGCGTTCTTCGCTTGATTTGATTTTCTGGGAAACAGAAACTTTATCGTTGAACGGAATCAGGACAAGGTATCGTCCGGCGAAAGATAGTTCACATGTCAGTCGCGGTCCTTTGGTTGAGATAGGTTCTTTTACGATTTGTACGATGACTTCCTGTCCCTGCTGTAAAACGTTCGAAATGGTTCCATCCTTATCAATGTCGGGCAGTATCGATGCTTTCGACATTGGATAAAGTTTTTTTCTGTCGCTGATGACCTGCTTCAGATACTTTTGGTAAGAATTAAATTGAGGTCCGAGGTCTAAGTAGTGAAGGAAAGCGTCTTTTTCGAAACCTACATCCACAAAACAGGCATTCAGTCCAGGCATGAGCTTGCGTATCTTGCCTACGTACATATTGCCAACCGAGAAAGACAGATTTCGTTCTTCTTTCTGGAACTCTACCAGGTTCTTGTCTTCCAAGAGCGCAATAGAGATTTCTTTAGGCTGTACATCTACTACTAATTCGCTTGTCACTTGTTACTTAGTTTTTAGAATGTTAATAATGCTTTTCGAAATATACAGACGTAACATGTTTCGGTAAGATGAATAGTTTAGATTGGAAACTTGTCTGTAAAGTCTGTATTATCACATACACAAAGAACAAACCTGAAAGACTAGTAGGAGCTTTACAAGTTTGTTCTTTATTGAAGTCGGACAGACTAACAATTATTTTTTGCTTTTATGTCTGTTCTTTCTTAGTCTTTTTTTACGTTTGTGTGTAGACATTTTATGTCTTTTTCTTTTCTTTCCGCTAGGCATACTTTTAAAAATTTATAGGGTTAATACTAATGTTAATTTATTTCTTTACTGAAAGAGTAAATGTTTTAGCTGGCTTAAATGCCGGAATATTGTGCTCCGGAATAATAATAGTTGTATTCTTTGAAATGTTACGGGCAGTCTTCTGCGCTCTTTTCTTCACAATGAAACTACCGAAACCACGAAGGTATACGTTTTCATCGTTTGACAACGATTCTTTTACTGAATCCATAAACGCTTCAAGTGTGGTCAGGACTGTTGCCTTGTCAATACCTGTGTTTCTAGCAATTTCGTTTACAATATCTGCTTTAGTCATTTCGCTAATAATTATTGTTATACGTTATCTTAATTTTTTGGATTGCAAATATATAGCTTTTCTCGTTCTCAGAAAAATTTCTTTCGAACAAATTTTATAAAAAGTGGCTTGTGCTTTGCTAAAACCTTTATTTTTGCTGAAAATTTGACTGGTATAAATATTGAAAAAACATTTTGGATGAGTTTGCTGAGCGACAAGATTATAAATTGGTATAAAGAGAATAAACGTGATTTGCCTTGGAGAAATACGAAAAATCCTTATAAAATATGGATATCTGAAATTATTCTGCAACAAACGCGGGTAGCGCAAGGATATGACTACTACTGCCGGTTTATAGAACGTTTTCCCGATTTCCAGACCTTGGCAGATGCTGATGAAGATGAGGTGATGAAATATTGGCAGGGGCTGGGTTATTATTCCCGTGCCAGAAACTTGCATGAGGCTGCTCGTTCGATTGCCCGGGAGGGCGCATTCCCTGATACATATGCAGGAGTCAGGAAAATGAAAGGAGTAGGCGATTATACCGCAGCGGCTATTTGTTCCTTTGCCTATGATATGCCTTGTGCCGTTGTCGATGGCAATGTGTATAGAGTGATATCGCGTTGGATGGGAGTAGAAGAGCCGATTGATACAAATTCCGGTAAAAAACTATTTGCGGAGCTGGCTGATGAACTGCTGGATAAAGCACAGCCTGCATTGTATAATCAGGCTATTATGGATTTTGGAGCACTTCAGTGTGTGCCGTCTTCACCTTCGTGTTTATTTTGTCCTTTGTCTGACAGTTGTGTGGCTTTGCAGAAAGGCATAGTAGATGAGTTACCTTGCAAGAAGCATAAAACAAAAGTTTCTAATCGCTATTTTCATTATTTCTATGTACGTGCAGGGGCTTATACCTATATATATAAGCGCGGGGCAGGCGACATCTGGCATAATCTGTATGAATTTCCTTTGATAGAAACAGAGGCTCCACTTGACGGGCAACATATTCTTCAGATTCCGGAGTTTGAACGTTTGTTTGGAGGGTGTCAGATAGATAATATCAGGTTGGTGGCAGAAGGAGTGAAGCATGTGCTGTCGCATCGGATTATCTATGCTGATTGTTATGAAGTTGTATTGTCTGAAACAAGTATGCTGGGAAAAGAGTATCAGAGAGTTTTGATTGACGACTTACATAAATTTCCCGTATCGCGCTTGACTTCTCGTTTTTTTTCTCTAATTTTGAAGCCAAATATTTAAAAGAAAGTAAATTATGTCATTAAATAAAGTTCAGTTGATAGGCAATGTGGGAAAGGATCCCGATGTACGTTATTTGGATAATGGTGTAGCGGTGGCAACATTCCCCTTGGCTACGACAGACCGTGCTTATACATTGGCGAACGGTACACAAGTTCCGGAGCGTACAGAATGGCACAATATTGTCTTGTGGCGTGGCCTTGCCGAAACAGCAGAAAAATATGTTCATAAAGGTGACAAACTGTATATTGAAGGAAAAATCCGTTCTCGTTCTTATGACGATCAGAACGGAATCAAGCGTTATATTGTAGAGATTTTTGCCGATAATATGGAGATGCTTACTCCGCGTACAACTCAGGCTGGCACGGCACAACAGCCAATGCAGCCGGGTGTCGCTCCTCAGCAGCCTTCATCGGCACAAGCGGTACAAACGGCTGACGCTTCCGATGATTTGCCGTTCTAAAGCCGAATGCTCTTTCTCCGTAAGCGGCATAGTCTGGTATATTACTTGTATAAGATATTTCAGACAGTACAGACTTGCGGCGAAAGAGAAAAAAGAAAATTGATGTTTAACTAAATATTTATTCCTTGGACCCTGACTCGTGTATATCCTACTTACAGGATTTATGTGACGGAGTGACCGTCGTTCCCCCTTCTATGGGGGCTATAATTGCATTAATTCTTGCAATTCTATTATTGTATGCTTCTGGTTTTGTTTCGGCATCCGAAATCGCTTTTTTTTCGTTGTCCCCTTCCGATCTGAGTAAGGTGGATGAAAATGAGCATCCTTCTGATTCACGCATTAGAGCTTTGCTTGATGATTCGGAACGTTTGCTTGCTACCATTCTTATTTCGAATAACTTTGTCAATGTAACAATAATCATGTTGTGCAATTTCTTTTTTGCCAGCGTGATAGATTTTGGCGATGCTCAGTTACTTGAGTTTTTGCTCATAACGGTTGTGCTTACTTTTCTGTTGTTGCTTTTCGGGGAAATCATGCCGAAAATATATTCTGCACAAAATACGTTGAAATTTTGCCGTAAAGCAGCACCGGTTGTTTATCTGTTGCGTTCTGTTTTTAAGCCCGTGTCGAATTTGCTGGTACATTCCACTTTTTTGATAAACAAGCTTACCAAAAAACGTAAGGTTCCCAATCTCTCGGTCGATGAACTGTCGCAGGCTTTAGAGCTGACCGACAAGAATGAAATATCCGAAGAAAGCAATATGCTGAAAGGCATTATTCGTTTTGGTGAGGAAACAGCAGAAGAAGTCATGACTTCAAGACTTGATATTGTAGATCTGGAAATAAACACTCCCTTTCCGGAGGTTATAAAATGCATCGTGGAAAATGCTTATTCCAGAATACCCGTATATGAAGAGTCGCGCGATAACATTAAAGGTGTTTTATATATCAAAGACTTGCTCCCTTATTTGGATAAAGGAGCCGACTTTAAATGGCAGAATTTGATACGTCCGGCGTTTTTTGTCCCTGAAACGAAGATGATAGACGATTTGCTTCGCGATTTTCAGGCCAACAAAATTCATATTGCCATCGTGGTAGATGAATTTGGAGGAACATCGGGCATTGTGACGATGGAAGATATTATCGAAGAAATCGTGGGTGAGATAAACGATGAGTACGATGAAGAAGAACGTACCTATGTGAAGATTTCGGAGAACGTATATATCTTTGAAGGAAAGACTTTGCTTTCCGACTTCTATAAACTGGCAGAAATCAATCCGGATGATTTTGAAGCAGTAGCTGGAGATGCCGATACATTGGCTGGACTGTTGCTGGAGTTGAAAGGAGAGTTTCCCGTTCTGCATGAAGTAATAAATTATGACCGTTACCGTTTTGAAATCCTCGAAATGGATGTTCGTCGTATAGTAAAGGTGAAAGTCACTGTAGGAATGAATACAAGTAAGGAAAAGAAAGACTGATCATCTATGCCTCTTCTTAAAAAGTGGATTGAAAACGGAGCTTTATTCGCTATCTGGCGCGTTGAGGAAACTGCCGAAGAGTTGAGAAAAATGCTGGTTGCTTCTTTGCCATACGATGAAGAATTGTCGCAGTTGAAGTCGGAGGCACGCCAGTTGGAATATCTTGCTGTGCGGGTATTGCTTCGTGCTGTTTGTGGAGAAGAAAAACATATTTCTCATTATTCTTCAGGAAAGCCATTTTTGACCGACGGAAGTTTTCATATTACAATCTCTCATACGCGAGGATATGTTGCTGTTGGGCTCCATGCTACATACGAAGTAGGAGTTGATATCGAGTATATTTCCAATCGTGTTCGGAAAGTTGCCGGTCGGTATATGTATCCGGACGAACTTCGCCATTCATCCGATACAGCTTATCTGCTTGTCCAGTGGTCGGCAAAAGAAACCATGTATAAGTTGCTCGATGAACAAGGAGTTGATTTTCTGGAGCATCTTCGTATTGTTCCATTCCAGCTTCAGACGGACGGCAGATGTGAGGGGCACGAGTTGCGAACTTCTTCACAAATTCATTTTGATATACATTATATAGCTTCCCCTGATTTTGTTTGCACCTGGTGTGTGCTGGATCGTTAATTCTTATGATATATATGTCAGGAAGTTTCAGTAATTTTTCGTACAAATTTCTCTGACATTTGTACGATTTTTAGAAAAATATCGAGAAGTTTTGATGAAGATATGCTGAAGTTTTGGATAAAAAATAAGGCTGCTTTTAACTGTTTGATAATCAGTTGAAAGCAGCCTTAGCTTTTTTTAATATAGATTGATATGTTTTCTTTGTTTTTACGCCTCTTTGTTTTTTTGTAGAGTAAAGACGAACTCAAGTCCACCATGAGGATTGTTCTTGGCGAAGATAGTTCCTCCGTGGAACAAGACGGCATTTTTAACGATGGCAAGTCCCAGTCCGGTTCCTCCCAGTTTTCTTGAACGTCCCTTGTCTATTCGGTAGAAGCGTTCGAACAAACGGTTCAGATGTTCTTCCGGAACTCCAACTCCCGTATCGGAAAAGCTGAAATAATAAAATTTTTCATCTTCACGGAAGCAGTTGATTGTAACTGTTATGTTCGTACCGGCATAAGCAATAGCATTATCCATCAGGTTACGGAAAATAGAATAAATCAGCGAGTTGTTTCCGGTCAGTATCAGGTTGAAAGGAAGTTTGTTTACAACTTTTATTTGTTTTTCTTCCAATCCCAATGCTACTTCATTCAACATGTTTTCTATCAACTTGCTCAGGTTGACTGTTTCTATTTCTACCAGATGTGGAGCTTCATCCATACGTGTTAGTACAGAAATATCCCGTAAAAGTATAGTCAAGCGGTTACTCTGTGCGTAACTTCGTTCCAAGAACGTATGCATGGTAGCCGGTGTAATGTTAGGGTTATTCAAAATTGTTTCCAGATATCCCTGTATACTGCTCACTGGAGTTTTCAGCTCATGAGCGATGTTTTGTGTAAGCTGGCGTTTCAGTCGAGCCTGTTCTTCTTCCTGCGTCACGTCTATGATGGAAATTTCGAAGGCGTGATCCTGAAAAATAATACATTCTACTGAGAACGAACGTGCGTTTTTGTCGATATGCAGTGAAAATCTTTTTTCTTCCTTATGAAAATTTCCTTCGTTTCGGTTCAGGAAATCCGTGATAGGAGCCAGTTCCGGAATGGAGAAAACTTCTTCGGTAGAAGTCAGGTTATGGTCGGATATCGTATTTGCATATTGAGTAAGCAGGTTATTTACCAGAATTTCGTTTCGTTCGCGGGTAAATACTCCCAATCCCTCGTGTGATGTCTGTAAATGCGATATCAGTTTTTCACGTTCGATATACAGTGCTTCCTTAGCCCGATGCAGTCGTTTGTATATCTTGATGATATGTTGTGATATTTCTCCAAGTTCATTCTTTGGGAATGATTCCAGAATATCAAGATCTATCGGTTCGTTTCGGTCAGCCTTTAATGCAAATTGCTGCAACTGGGTGATAGAAGTTCCCAGTTTATGAGTAAAACGATAGAAGATAGACATCAGTATCAAACTGATGATAATAGTAAACCAGATGAATCCGGAATCAGCACGCAGATGTTCGCTCAGACTTACATTGTAAGGAAGGGCTGAGCGTATTATTATTTGTTTGGCCGGATAATAACGTGCCGAATAAAAAAATTCTTCTCCGTTCAGACTTTCTGAGTAACGGCTGATAGAATATCCACTGCCGTACATCAGGGCATCTTGTACTTCTTTGCGCGAGCTATGATTCTTAAACTGTCTGATATCTTTTTGGGTATTGTCGTAAAGCACTTCACCTTCGGAGGTGATAAGTGTTACCCGCAGGTTAGGAATCATATGCGTAGTAACATAGTGTTGCAAAGTATCTACGCTGAAATTATCGTTTTCGCTGATAAAATCATATAATTGCGCATTATAGTTCTGCAACTGTGTATTCAGCAGTTCACTTTTGTATGACTTTTCGCGCTGATACTGAAACAGCATAAAGCAGACAGCAAAAGCGAGAAACAAAGTGATGACTGAAAGAAAAAGCCGTTTGTTGAATGGTAATAAACGATATGAAAGTTTAGTCATGATAGTTTTATAGAATTATTCACATTCGAAACAGTAACCATATCCTAAACGGGTTACTATGTATTTGCCGTAGCTGCCTATCTTTTTGCGTAAACGGGTGATATTTACGTCTATGGTACGATCGAGTACATACACTTCGTCATTCCATACTTTTGCCAGAATATCTTCGCGTGAAAATACTCGTCCCTGATTTTGTAGCAGCAGCAATAATATTTCAAATTCTTTTTTAGTCAACGAAGTTTCCTCTCCGTCTATCGTGACTTTCTTCTGAGGTATATTTATAACGAGCCCCTTGTATTGAAGCTGTTCTTCTTCTTTTATCTGTACACCTGCCGTGCGGCGTAATACCGCTTTCACACGCATGATTACCTCACGCAATGAGAATGGTTTCGAGATATAGTCATCTGCTCCCAGGTTAAATCCTGTGATTGTATCGTTTTCAGTATCTTTTGCGGTAATGAAAATAATAGGAATTTCGGCTGTATCCTTATTAGCTTTCAACATGCGCGCCATTTTGAAACCAGATATTTCTCCCATCATCACATCTAGCAGCAACAAATTGTATTGTGTGATGTCTAGTTTCAATGCTTCTTCGGCAGAATAAGCTGTATCTACCGTATACCCTTCCATCTCAAGATTGAACTTCAGAATCTCGCAAAGGTCTTCTTCATCGTCTACAACAAGAATACGATAATCGTTCATAGTGCTTTTGTTATAATTAGTTGCTGCAAAAGTGATGCTTTTTTGTTTCGCCACGATGAAATAGGTATTACAAAAATATTACAATTCAGGACGCGTAAATTCTCCGGCAATGGAACGGTTCATTTCGTTCCGTACTTCTTTTGGGGTCAGGTTATGTCCGAACAGGAACATTAGCTTGGTTAGGACACTTTCTACAGTAGCATCAAATCCACTGATGACACCTGCATCTAAAAGATGAAGGCCGGTTTCATAACGTGCCATTTCTACCATACCTGCAGGACACTGTGAAATGTTTACGATGACAATGCCTCGTTGGGTAGCTTCTTTCAACAAGCGGATAAACCAAGGTTTTTGCGGAGCATTTCCCGAACCATATGTTTTCAGTACCACTGCTTTTAATCCCGGTATACGGAAAACATTACTTACTACATTTTCTTGGATGCCGGGGAATATGGTGAGAATAAGCACATTTGTATCGAATACATAATGAGGATGCATCGGAAGATTCAAGTCTGCTTTCCGGATACGGTCGTATTCATACTTGATATGTATACCTGCTGTAGCCAGTGGGGGATAGTTGTACGAACGGAATGCATTGAAGTTTTCTGCATTGATTTTGGTTGTACGATTTCCTCGCAGCAGAAGATTTTCGAAGAAAATACACACTTCAGGAACTATTGCCCGTCCGTCCGGATACTTGGCAGCTGCTATTTCAATGGAAGTGATCAGGTTTTCCTTACCGTCAGTACGTAACACTCCGATAGGCAACTGACTTCCGGTCAGAATAACAGGTTTGCTCAAGTTTTCCAGCATGAAGCTCAGTGCCGATGCCGTGTAAGCCATAGTATCCGTTCCGTGCAGAATGACAAAGCCGTCGAAATTATCGTAATTGTAATGAATGATTTTTACTAATTTGCTCCACAAAGCCGGTTCCATATCGGAAGAGTCAATAGGAGGGTTGAACTGATAAGAGGATATACGATAATTAAAACGTTTTAGTTCCGGAACGTTTTCTTGAAGTTGGTCAAAATTGAAGGCTTCCAGTGCTCCTGTTTCCGGATTTTCAATCATTCCAATCGTACCTCCGGTATAGATTAGCAAAACGGAAGGATAATCTGGCTTTATCATGTTAGTGTATATTGCTTAATTTGTCACAAAGATAGTAAAAAGAGTTCTAACCATGCAACAATTGGGGAAAGAAAACAACAAAATGATTGTTTTTATGTGATAAATCAATTAATTATCCCTTTTCATGGTTTCACTTTTATCATTTTAGGGGTTTGATGTCTTATAATTTTGTCGTCCTAATAAGTGCATCAAACGTTCGGTTGCTCGGTCTGCATTACCATGTTCTTCGTCGAGAAGAGTAATAAATTTACTTCCTATAATACATCCGGAGGCGTGTGAAGCAGCTGTTTTGTAGGTTTGTTTGTTCGATATGCCGAAACCTACCATGCGTGGATTACGTAGCTGCATATTCTCGATACGGCAGAAATATGCTTGCCTTTCTTCATCGAAATTGGTTTGAACTCCGGTTGTAGCAGCGGAAGAAACCATGTAGATGAACCCATCAGTGTGCTGGTCTATTTTTCGTACCCGTGCTTCACTGGTTTCGGGAGTAATGAGCATGATGATGCGCAAATCATACCGTTCTGCTATAGGGCGGAATTCTTCTACATAATCTTTAAATGGCAGGTCGGGAATGATTACGCCGTCTATGCCACAATTTTGACAACTTCTACAGAAGTTATCGAAACCATATTGCATGATGGGGTTCAGGTAGCCCATAAGAATAAGTGGAATACTTACTTCCTGACGAATTTCTTTCAGTTGGTCGAAGAGTTTTCTTAAAGTCATTCCATTTCGTAAAGCCTGGGTAGCTGCATTCTGAATGACGACTCCGTCTGCCATGGGATCACTGAACGGAATACCTATTTCTATCATGTCAATTCCCTTTTGTTCCAGAGTTTTGATTACTATTGCTGTTCCTTCCAGTGTAGGACTTCCGGCACAGAAATATAAAGAAAGGATATCGTGGCGTTTTCTACTAAATAATTCATTAATACGGTTCATAGTGATATGTTTTTATTTGTTGGTTAATAGTCTGAATTGTTCGATAAAAGAAGCTAGTTGCTTTGCGTCTTTTTGTGCCGGAGCAGTTTCAAATCCACTGTTCAGGTCAATGCCGGCCCAGCGTGGATGATGGAAACCGGATAGGGCAGGCAAGCTTTCCGGACGTATGCCTCCGCTTAAGAGGAAAGGAGTGTCACCTTTGTAATTTCCCAATATACTCCAGTCGAAAGATTGTCCTGAACCTCCATATCCATGACAGGGAGTGTCGAAAAGGAAATAATCACAGTAAGGAGCATATGCATAGGTACACTCCAAATCGGATGCTTTTCGAAGGGCGAAAGCCTTGATAAGTCTGAAACCTTCTTCATGCAGCTTTTTACATAGCTCAGGTGTTTCTTTGCCATGCAGTTGCAGATAGTCAAGGCTCAGCTCGTGTGCACGATGTGTAATGCCTGCATAATCTTCATTGACAAAAACTCCTATACGTTTTGAGTGTTGCGGAAGATATGAAGGAACCGATGAAACAAAACGGGGCGAACGGTCGTAACAGATCAATCCTATCCAGTTGGCTCCTGCCTGTTCCACTGCTCTGATGTTTTCAGGCTGCCGCATGCCGCATACTTTTACTATCATAAGGCAGATTGAAGTTGGTTTATAAACTCATTTAAAGCTTTTCCGGGATTTTCGGTTTTCATAAAATTCTCTCCGATAAGGAAACCTCGGAAACCGGCTTCACGTAGCTTGATGACTGTTTCAGGGTTGGAAATGCCACTCTCCGAAACCAGAACTTTATCTTTGGGAAATTTCTCTGCAAGGCGAAAGGAGTTCTCCGTATCGGTATGAAACGTTCCCAGGTTGCGGTTGTTTACTCCTATCATGTCGACATATTCGTTTATATAGTCTGTTTCTTGTTCGGTATGGATTTCGAGTAATACTTCCAGTTGTAATGCATGTGCTTCTTTTGCCAAGCTCATACATTCGTCTTTGCTAAGTGCTGCGGCTATTAGCAGCACGGCGTCAGCTTGTGCCACTTTGGCTTGCAGTAACTGGTATCGGCTGATGATAAAGTCCTTGCGCAACACAGGGATATTTACCGTAGGACGGGCATTACGAATGTCTTTCAATGACCCACCGAAAAACAGTTCGTCTGTCAGAATAGACAATGCAGCAGCTCCTGCCAGTTCGTAGCTGTGAGGCACGATCGATGCGTCGGCTTCACGGTTTATCCATCCTTTCGATGGCGACCTGCGTTTGAACTCGGCAATGATGCCTGTGGATGAGGCTGTCAGACTTTGTTTCATGCTGCGTGTAACGGTAGTTCCTCCAATATGGTTCTCGAGGAACGAAGCCGAAACAGCAGCTTCCTGTATGGCGATTTCTTTTCTTTTATGGGCGATGATGTCGGTCAGTATATCTTGATTCATGGTGATGTTTATTATAAAATATGGTGATGTTTTTATAAAAATGTGCGGATGTTTTCAGCTGTTCATGCTGACGAATTTACAGAATGTGTTCCAAGCCCGTCCGCTTTCCAGTGATTCTCTGGCCATTGATACGCATTCTTCTATTTGCTTTTGTGGCTCGCGGGCTTGTATGGCGAACGAAGCATTTATCAGAACACAGTCTGTCTGGGCTTTTGTAGCACGGTTTTGCAGGACATTGTCGAATATGCTGGCAGCTTCTTCCGGAGTTCTTCCGCCGTATAATTCTTCCTTTCGTGAGATAGTAAATCCTAGGTCTGAGGGACGGTAAATTGTTTCATAACGATTGGTCATGACTTTAAATTCGTCGGTTAGGGAAATTTCATCATATCCGTCGAGATTGTTGACTACGGCAAAACCGATATTCAGACGCTGCAAGGTATTGGTGTATAACCGCATTTGGGGAAGATCGGCCACACCTAGCAGCTGAAAGACCGGCAGACATGGGTTTACAAGCGGACCTAGCAGATTGAACAATGTTCGTACTTGCAGAGCTTTCCGTACCGGAGCAACCGTTTTCATGGCCGGATTGAAGAGAGGGGCATGCAGGTATGCCATGCCGCATGTTTCGATGGAACGGCGAAGTTTACTTTCATCGTTGGTAAATTTCACCCCGTGCTGTTCCATTACGTTGCTCGCTCCACTTACTGAGGTTGCGCCGTAATTTCCGTGTTTGGCTACGGCATATCCGGCTCCGGCAACGATGAAACAGGCACAAGTAGAGATATTAAACGTATTTTTTCCGTCACCTCCTGTACCGACAATGTCTATTGGCTGGAAATCGGAGAAATCTACCGGAACACGTGTTGTCAGCAATGCCTCACGAAATCCGGTGAGTTCGTTTACTTTTATTCCACGCATCTGGAATACGGTGAGCAGCGAAGCAATCTGCGCTTCATTGTAGTCGCCACGTGTGATGCCTTTCATCAGATTGCATGCCTCTTCGTGCGAGAGCTCTTCGTGAGCAAAAAGCCGTATGAGTATTTCTTTCATTGTAGTAGCTGTTTTTTAGTGGTTTAACCAGTTTTGTATCATTTGTTTGCCATCGGGAGTAAGTATAGATTCCGGATGAAACTGTATTCCGCAGATGTCATACTGACGGTGGCGCAATGCCATGATATATCCTTCGCGACTTCTGGCTGTAATTTCCAGACAAGTGGGAAAATCTTTTGTGTCTACTACCCACGAGTGATAACGTCCGACGGGTATTTCATGGGGTAATCCGCAGAAGATATAGTCGTCTGCAACGATTTCTACCGGACTTTGTATGCCGTGGAATACTGTGTCGAGGTTTATCAGGCTGCCTCCGAAGACTTCTCCGATGGCTTGTTCACCAAGACAGACTCCTAGAATAGGCTTTCGACCGGCATAATTTTTAATGACATCCAGCAGCAGACCTGCTTCACTGGGGATTCCCGGACCTGGGGAAAGCACTATCTTGTCGAATTTCTCTAAATCTTCTATATGGAAACAGTCGTTTCGTAGTACTGTTACTTCTGCTCCAAGCTCTTTTATCAGGTGACTCAGATTATAGGTAAACGAGTCATAATTGTCTATGATAACTATTTTCATTGTCGGATGATTATAATTGTTCTGCCAGAAGGATCGCTTTTTTCAAAGCTCCCAGCTTGTTGTTTACTTCTTGTAATTCATTCTCTTCATTGCTTAATGCTGTAATGCCGCCTCCCGCCTGAAACCAAAACTCATTATTGCGGCTTACAAAAGTACGTATGGTAATGGCCTGATTTAGCGCGCTGTTTAGTCCGATAAATCCGATACATCCTCCGTATACGCCACGATTATGTGGTTCTATTTCACTGATGAGCTGCATGGCACGTACCTTGGGAGCACCACTCAATGTTCCGGCTGGAAAGGTATCGATGAATGTACGTACCGAATTGGTTGTTTCACTGAGTGTTCCGCTTACACGACTTACCAGGTGAATAACATGACTGTAATATTGAGGCTCTTTGAAAAACTCAATATGTGTGTTGTGGCAGTTGCGGCTCAGGTCATTTCGTGCCAGATCGACCAGCATGACGTGTTCTGCATTCTCTTTCGGGTCGGCAAGCAGTGAAGCTGTCAGTTGGCTGTCTGTTTCTTTATCTCCACTGCGTCGGGTAGTTCCGGCTATCGGATCGATAGTAGCCTGTCCGTTTTCTATTTTACAGTGTGTTTCTGGAGATGAACCGAAGATGCGGAAGCCTCCGAAGTCAAAATAAAACAGATATGGTGACGGATTGATGCTTCTCAGTGCACGGTACAGCTTGAAATCGTCTCCCTGAAACTTTTGAATAAATCGCCGTGAGAGAACTACCTGAAAGACATCTCCCCGCATACAGTGTGCTATGCCTTTGCGGATATTGGCTTTATGTTCTTCATCGGTCAGTGTACTGGTAGTTTCACCTGTAGGATGAAAATCATAAGTCGTATAGTTTCGGTTGTTTATAGCTTTCTCTATTTCACCTATGTGACTTTTTTCCTGACTGTCCTGCATCTCGATCAATACCATTTCGCTTTTGAAATCATTGAAGACAATCAGGTATTTGTATAAAATGTAAAGTATTTCCGGAGCATCATTTTTCGGTTCGTGGCTGTCTTTTACCGGTATGTCTTCGAAGTAACGTACGGCATTGAATGTGGTATATCCATATAATCCGCAATAATGAGAGTATTCTCCTTCTATACTGAAGCACGACAGAAAACCGTTGATGGCATCTTCTGCCGTAAAGTTTGTACCAAGTTCTTTTTCCATGCAGGTATCATCGGGAAAATTCATAGTTGCTGTTCCATGATTGATACTGATGCTTGCTATCGGATTGAAGGCAATAAACGAACGGTTGTTTTCGCTTCCGTGATAGTCGGAACTCTCCATGAGTGCGCTTTGAGGGAAGAGATCGCGTACCTTGAGATAGGTGCTTACCGGAGTATGTAAATCGCCTAACAATACTTTATGTGCTGTATGATATGTATATGTTTTCATTGTATTGTAACTTATAAAATTGTGACTTAGTCATTATAGGGTTGATTATCTAAATAGGTTTCGATATCCTTGTCACCTCTTCCTGAAACAGTCAGGACAACAATATCGCTGGGCTTGAATTTGATTTTGCTAAGAGCTCCCAGTGCATGTGCCGATTCTAGTGCGGGGATGATTCCTTCAAGTCTGGTCAGTTCGTAGGCTGCGCTAATTGCTTCATCGTCATTGATGGCCAATACGGTGGCGCGATGTTGTGCGGCAAGATTGGCATGCATGGGACCGATGCCCGGATAGTCTAGTCCGGCAGATATGGAATAAGGTTCGATAATCTGTCCGTCTTCGTCCTGCATAAGCAATGTTTTTGAACCATGAATGATGCCTAGGCGCCCCAGCTGAATAGTTGCCGCTGACATGCCACTGTGTATACCCTTTCCACCGGCTTCTGCCAGAACGATTTTTACACGTTCATCATCGATGTAGTGATAAATTGTACCGGCAGCGTTGCTACCTCCTCCGACGCATGCTATCAGGTAATCCGGATAATCTCGCATTTCATGCTCCAAAAGTTGTTTTCTTATTTCTTCACTGATAACAGATTGCAAGCGGGCTACCATGTCGGGATAAGGATGAGGACCTACGGTTGAGCCAATGAGATAGTACGTATCATCCGGATGGCAACACCAGTCGCGGATTGCTTCGTTTGTAGCATCTTTCAATGTCATGTTGCCAGAAGTGACAGGACGTACTGTTGCTCCCAGCATTTTCATTTTTTCGACGTTAATGTGCTGGCGCTCTACATCGGTTTTTCCCATGTATACGATACACTCCATATCCATTAGCGCACAGACAGTAGCAGTGGCTACACCGTGTTGGCCGGCTCCGGTTTCGGCAATGATACGTTTTTTGCCCATGCGGCGTGCCAGAAGTACCTGTCCGATGGCATTGTTGATTTTATGTGCTCCTGTGTGATTCAGGTCTTCCCGTTTCAGATAAATTTTACATCCGTATTTATTGGAAAGCCGTTTTGCCAGATACAGGGGTGATGGACGTCCTACATAGTCGCGGAGAAGTTGAGCGAATTCCTGTTTGAACTCTTCTGTTTCCATGACTTTCAGGTATGCGTTTTTCAGATTCTGTACACACTGATGGAGGATTTCGGGAATATATGCTCCGCCGAAGTTTCCGTAAAAACCGTTTTTGTCTACTTGATAAGTTTTCATAAAATTATTCTGTTGGAAAGTGATAAAAAACAAAAAGGGCTGTCGTAAGTACGACAGCCCTTTGTTATATTTTTACTATATATTTATTATGGTATATATACACATGACTGATGTTCCCTTACGACTTTTTGAAGCTGCAAGAGGTGCCACCAGAAAAATGTATTTACCATTGTTTGTTTCATAACACGTGAACTATAACTTGATTGTATGTTGCAAAAGTAGAGATAATTTGCGGATTTGCAAGTAAAAAACTACTTTTTTTATGAATTTAACAGAAGAAAACTATAAAACTTCCTGGTTACCTTACTGACCGATAAGTGTCAAGAGTACTGTTAATGGGGTATCAGAAGGACGAAAATAGACTTGCTTTAAAAAAGTGACAGTCTTTTAGGTAAATTGGTGTTTTTATTTGTTTATATAGATAGAATAAGATATATTCGTAATAGATAATAAATTAAAAGTGTATGAAATCATTGAATTATGCTGCGATAAGTAGCTTATGTGCATTGGCAATCGGAATTTTGCTAGTTGTATGGCCTGAAGCCGCTATTATTTATTTAGTAATAACGGTAGGAGTACTTTTCTTGTTACCAGGTTTGTTTGGGTTATTCTCTTACTATGCTGCTTCCCGACATAAGGATGTAGAAATGCGCAGGTCATTTCCTATTGTTGCATTGGGAAGTACTTTATTGGGATTTTGGCTGATGATAATGCCGGAATTTTTTGTAAATATCTTAATGTACTTGCTTGGAGCGCTGCTTGTGTTAGGAGGATTGTCACAGCTGATAAACTTTATATCTGTGCGTCAAGCGGTAAAGGTACCTCTTCTTTTCTATCTGGTTTCTGTCTTGATTCTGGCATCTGGTGTTGTTATTTTGTTCAATCCGTTCCAAGCAGCTACCGTTCCGTTTATTGTTTTGGGAGTAACAGCCATTGTATATGCGGTAAACGATCTGATTCGCTTGTTGTTTTATCACCGCAAACGGAATAAGAATATCACAGATGTAACAATTATAGAGGAATAGTTGGATTTTTCCAACTATTCCATATTCCGATATTGTTTGGGCGACATGCCTGTATATCGCTTAAAATATTTCCCGAAAAATGAGATATCGGGGAAATTGAGTGAATAGGCTATCTCTTGGATAGTGAGTTCGGTAGAACGGAGTTTTGCCTGAGCATCCCGTATGACGAAAGTCGAAATAATGTCAGTCAACGTTTTTCCCGTAGTTTTCTTTATGGTAGTGCTGAGATGCTGAGGTGAAAGATGCATTTTCTCGGCATAGAAAGATATATTACGTTCCGATCTGTAATTTTCTATCACAACGCGTACCAACTCTTTTACAATCTCCTGATTTCGGTTATAACGCGGACGTTCGTTGCTTTCTCCTTGCTTATAAATATTTCCTAATCCCATAATCAGCTGGCTGCAAATAAGATCTGCCTGTTCGTCCTTGATAAAACTGTTGGGCAGTCTCATCGCCTTTGTCAAGACTTTGAAGTATTCATAAAATATTTCTGCTACTTCAGGTCTTAGCTCTATTACCGGTTCCTCAAAAATGGAGGGGGTGTATTCTATCATTCGAGAGAATAAAGGAGGACTTTGGATTAACTTTTTTGAAAATCCGACAAATATAAAGCGACAGTCATTGCTTTCTTCCATGACTTGTACAAACTGATGCGGGAAAATTATAGCTATGGAATTTTTCTTCAGTTCATATTTGCTTAAATGTATAGTAATAGAACAGTTTCCTCGGATACACAACAAGAACAGGCATCCAGGCATCTGGGCAGGAGTCTTAAAAAGCCTTTTTATGTTGCCTATAAGGTCAATACCCGTCAATATATCTATGTTTTCTGGTAGAGACTCTAATGAGTTTATTCGTTTCATTTATCTTACCTTTATAATAATCCGAAGCAAATATAATTTTTTTGTGTGAGAGTTCCAAATGTTGCTTGTTGATGCTTAGATTAGTTAAGAAACTATTATCTAATCTAAAGAAATATATCTGACAATGTGAAAAAGACTTAACGGAAGATACGATGAAAGAATAGATTTTGTATTTTCGTAGCCAGTACGAAAACTATAAATTTAATATCGTGAGAAACAGTAATTTGTATTTGGTTAGTTTGGTCTTAGTGGCCATTTTAGGCGGTCTTCTTTTCGGATATGATACCGCTGTAATTTCTGGAGCAGAACAAGCTCTTCAGAAACATTTGGGATTAAATGCTTTTTGGCATGGCGTTACAGCTTCCAGTGCTTTAATCGGGTGTGTAATTGGTGGAGCGATCTCAGGAGTATGCGCTTCTCGTATGGGACGACGCAATTCTTTGCGTTTATCAGCCGTGCTGCTTTTTTTGTCTGCACTGGGGTCGTATTATCCGGAATTTATTTTCTTCGAAAAAGGAGATACTTCATTTTCTCTGATTCTGGCATTTAACTTCTACCGTATATTAGGTGGAGTAGGAGTAGGTCTGGCTTCTGCTATCAGTCCGATGTATATTGCCGAAGTAGCTCCATCGGAGATTCGTGGTAAGCTGGTTTCATGTAATCAGTTTGCGGTGATTTTCGGTATGCTGGTTGTGTATTTTGTAAATTACATGATTAAGGATGGTATGACCGAAGAAGTCCTGGTATCGGAAGGCTGGCGTAAGATGTTCGTTTCAGAGGCATATCCTGCTGCTGTATTCGGTATCTTATTGTTTTTTGTTCCTAAGACACCTCGTTATCTGGTGATGGAAGGAAACGATTCTAAGGCATTGTATGTATTGGAGCGTATTAATGGTCCTGAAAAGGCAAAGAAAATCTTCGCAGATATTAAGTCTGTTACAGCTGAAAAAACAGAAAAGCTCTTTACGTATGGTGTTGCTGTTATCGTTATTGGTATATTGCTTTCTGTATTCCAGCAGGCTATCGGTATTAATGCTGTGCTTTATTACGCTCCGCGTATCTTTGAAAAGATTGGAGGTGGAGGTGATGGCATGATGCAGACTGTTATTATGGGTATAGTTAACATTACCTTTACACTGGTTGCTATCTTTACTGTAGAGAAATTAGGTAGAAAGCCATTGCTTATTATTGGTTCTATTGGTATGGCTATCGGAGCATTGGGAACTGCTGCATGTGATGAATTCCATGTAAGTGGAATGATTGCTGTATTGTGTATCATTGTTTATTCTGCTGCTTTTATGATGTCATGGGGACCGATTACATGGGTTTTGATTGCAGAAATATTTCCTAACACAATTCGTGGTAAAGCTGTAGCTATTGCTGTTGCTTTCCAATGGATATTCAATTATCTGGTATCTTCTACCTTCCCTGCAATGTACGAAGTTAGTCCTTTCTTTGCATATTCACTCTATGGAGCGATATGTTTGATTGCTGCTTTCTTTGTATGGAAATGGGTTCCTGAAACCAAAGGAAAGACTTTGGAAGAGATGAATCAGCTTTGGCTTAGCAGAAAAGGTAAATAAACAGTATTTGTTAGTGTCATAAAATTCTTAGAGCAGGAAAATGGAGCTTATCCGTTTTCCTGCTTTTTTATGTGTGTTTTGTTTGCTATAGTTCACTTGAGATATCCTTAAGAACTTCCAGTAAGTTTGATTTTAAGATCATACGAATTTGTTTCCTAAGAAAAGAGCAGGGAGCTTGATAAATCTGTAATGTGGAGAAGAATAAGTTATATACGGGGTTATTCAAGCTATAGTGGCAAGTAAGGTGTATTATTCTTGTAACTTATTCGATCGAGTTACTTTAAGGATGGAAGAGCTTTCAATAATTGAATTGACTTTTATGAGGGTTGTAAGATCTACTATTTTAGCCTGAATTATTGCTTAATTTTCAGGAAAAATAACCTGAAGTTTTTATTAAAACATCTCGATGTTTTTTTTATTTTCGTACAAATTTGTGAGCTTCTTATACCCCGATTGAACTTGTTTGATCTCTCTAGTGAAAGAGAACTGTATTTTGTATCTCTGTCTTATGTTATGACAGTAAAATATGCTGTGTATAGGGAAGGAGGACTTTTGATATCCTTTATAAAAAACTGCCTCATATAAAGATATATGAGGCAGTAATAAGAATATTAATAATCAAAACTTATTGATTTTTCTTTAGAAGAACAAATAGCGTTGGTCTACAATTTCAGCTTTGTCACGCAATTCATAAATGCATTGTCCTGCATAACGTGCTGCCATATTAGATAATGCAGTTTCTTCTTTCTTAGCGTCAAACTTCTCAGCGCTCTTTTCTTGGTTGTATACCTGAATCATGTAAACTCCGGCATTACCCTTAATAGGTGCAGAAACCTTATTTAACTCAGTCTTAGAAGCGTAAGCACTGATGGCTGGTTCACTAGCACGAGTGACTGAGATAAATGCAGGTGCATTGAATGTTACGTGTTTTACAGTGTCGCTGATAGCATCTTTCATTCCCTTAACCTGTGCCAAAGAATTGAAACCTTTCATTTGTCCCATAATCTGTTCAGCCTTTTTGTTACGGAGAACTTCACTTCTCAGCATATCTGATACTTTATTGATGTTTACGTATCCAGCAGGGTTGATTGCTTCCAAAGCAACTACCAGCAGGTGGTCGTTTTCACCGCATTCATACAGAGGAGAAACTTCACCTGGTTTTGCATCAAATACCCATTTCAAAGCTTCACGAGTAGATTTTACACCACCTACATAGTGTTCATCGCTGCGGAAGTTAGAACGTGGAGTAAGGCTGTAACCAGCTTCTTCTGCATTCTTTTCGAGATTTTCAATAGTTGTGTTCTGAGCAACGAACTGGCTGAATTTATTGTAAGCATTGTTATATGTCTCTTTGCTGAATTCAACAGGACATTTTATAACAGCTACTTTATATTTATCCTTCATAGCCTTTTTGTTCATTACCTGCAAGATAAGATTTGCCTGACCAACTTTGACATTAGCAAGTTCATTTACAGGCTGAGAAATCAGTTTGTTGATGAATGTTGCATTTTCTGCGTCTAATGCAGCACCTTCCCAGCTTTGTGCATTTACCCAATTTGCTTCTCCTGTCTGACCATATTTTTTAGCCAACTCTGCAAAATCAGCTCCTTCTTTCAGTGCATTGTAGATGCTGTCTGCCAAACTTGCTGTCTTAGCTTCTGTATCAGCATATACCTGAATCTGACGGAACTGGATTGAATCTGGAGCTGTTGTCTTAGCAATGATTTTAAATGCATTGTAAGAGTCATCTGCCTGATTGTAATAAGGACCGTAAACTTCATTAACAGAAGTAGAGTCTAAACGGCTTGCAACATCTGAAGGCAATACTGTTTTGTTTACAGGTACGTCTGCAAATGGAATAACAGAACCTGTTGAACGGATAAATGCAGTATAGTCGTTGGTTGTAGTGATCAGCTGATTGCTGTATTCTGTTACTTCTTTCTGAACTTCCTGACGGTCTGCTTCTGAAGGCACAACGCGTACATCGATAAATTTGATATCACGTGTTTCTACAGGCTGTTTAAATGATTCTTTCTTTTCTTCATACAATTTTTTGATGTCATCATTAGAAACAGTAATTGTAGAGTCGCTGATACTAGAATAAGGAATTCCTGCCAAAAGCAAGTCTGACTGTGCTGTACGTCCGTTGAAAACATCTTCTGCTGCTACCGGATTTGAAATCAATGATTTAGCAATCAGATTCTGGTATTTTTCAGCAAGAACAGATTGTTTCAATGTTCTTTCAACGAATTTCCAGAAATTACCCATTGTCTGGTAATATTCTACATATTGTGCAGGCATTTTGCTTGCATCCAGATTAGCGTAATCTACCAAGAATTTCTTCAACATATCTTTGTCGAAAGCGCCAGTCTGAGGATTACGGAACGGAGTCTGCATCAACAGTGGGTTTGTTCCTTCGTCGATGATTGCCTGAAGCTCTTTATCTGTTACTTTAAGACCCAGTTTTTTTGCTTCAGCAGCTATCAGTTCGTTTGTTACATATGTGTTCCAAACTTGATCCTTGATATTAGTCAGCTGATCTTCGCTTAATGAATTCAGTCCGTTAGTCAGTTTGATTACTTCACTGAATTCGTCTACCATTTTTTGATAATCTTGTGCAGAGAGTGTGTTTCCATTTACTTCTCCGGCGTCTTGTTTTCCCTGATGTGGCTGAAGTATTTTCCAAGCATCACCTGCAATAAATGCAAATAGGGCAAGACCGATTACAATGACCAAAAGAGGTCCTTTGCTTCTGATTGTTTGTAAAGTTGCCATTTAAAGTTATTATTTTTTGTTTATTGTTTTTTCTCTTTTTGTCTTTAGCGCACGAAGATACAAAAAATGTGCTTAGTAGGCTCTTTTTTACTGAAAATTTTTTATTTTAAGACGTTTTAGCTTACTTATTTGGTGACTTTTAGCTTGACTAACTCAATTTTTGTAGCTGTAACTTTTATAATTTTAAATTGAAATTCTCCTATTGTTATAGTTTCGTGTACTTTGGGAAAACTTTGGTATTCGTGTAAAATAAGTCCGCCTACTGTTTGGTATTCATCGCTTTCCGGTAATTTTAATCCAAATTCTTCATTGGCTTTTTCTATTTCCAAACGACCGGAGAAAATATATTCATTTTCCCCAATATTCTTAGCAATACTGGAGTTTGTATCATGTTCATCTTCTATGTCACCGAATATTTGTTCTACCAGGTCCTCCATGGAAACCAATCCGGATGTTCCTCCGAATTCGTCTACGACTATTGCCAATGAACGTTTCTGCTGCATAAGCTGTTTCATCAGCTTATGCGCACTCATTGTTTCTGGTATGATAGGTATGGTACGTATATGCTTGCGCCAGTCGGTAAGTGGTTTGAACATTTCAGATGAGTGTATATAGCCGATGACATTGTCTATATCTTCTTTATATACAATTACTTTACTTATGCCATGTTCTATGAACTCTGCTTTTAGTTCATCAAGTGTTGCGTTCATTTCTACTGCAATAATTTCAGTTCGTGGAACCATGCAGTCGCGTACTCGAATATTCGAAAAGTCGAGGGCGTTTTGAAAAATCTTTATTTCGGTGTCTATTGCATCCTGATCTTGTACCTTTTCGATACTGCTTTGTATGAAATAATCCAGATCTATTTTCGTGAAAGCTTTTTCCTTGGTTTCCTTATTGATTTTTGTCCCAGTAAAATAAAGGAAACAAGTAGAAAGGAAGGATGCAAAACGGCTGATAGGATACAAAATAAGATAACAGATAAATGTTGGCACTGCAAATATACGCAGGGTACTGTTAGGGCTTATTTTGAATAGTGTTTTGGGAAGAAATTCTCCTGTAACGAGGATGATGGCTGTAGAAATCAGAGTTTCTATTGTAACCAGCATGGCTTGGTTGCTGATGATATTTATCAAGATGTATTGCTCTATCAGTTGTGCCATCCAGATTCCGTAAACAACAAGTGCTATGTTGTTCCCTACTAGCATGGTAGAGATAAAATTATTCGGGTTCCGATAAAAAATGGATAAAATACGTGCTTGCATACCACTTCCTTTTTCCATTTCGAACCGTAACTTGTTAGAAGAAACAAAGGCTATCTCCATTCCTGAAAAGAATGCAGAAAAAATCATTGATATAAGTAGTTTTATAATAAGTCCCATATATAAATTGGTACATCTTTTTCTAGTTCTTGGTCGTATCGGCAGGTGTTGTATCTTCTACTGTAAAAATTCCTGTATTATTGAATATCTGATATTCTGTCATTTGCTGGTTGGATTCGAATCCATATCCTGTCAGAACCTTGTCAGGTTGTTCGATACGTATGAATTGGTCGGAATATATTCTTTCCTTCCCCTGATCCCAATACATCAGTTGGGTATCAAATTTATCACCGCGCTGACTGCGGATGTGTACATTGCTGCGAAGTTCCCATAACTTCTTTGGTTCATAGTAATAGGCAGTGTCTGCCTTTATGCTAGCATCGATATGAAAAAGGGTATCGAACTTTTCTAGATAAATACCTTTTTCGAACGCCCAAAATGGCGTATCAACTTCACTGAAAATCAGCCATTCGGCTGTAATAATTTTATAACGGATCATACCAGAGTCGGATATAAATGTTGTAACTCCGGTAGTACGCATGTCTGGTAGAGAGTCTTCTTTGCTGACAGCTTCTGCCAATTCTTTCTTTTTGCTACATGCAGGCAATAAAATAAACATAACAGTTACCCAAATGGCAACTGTTATGTTTAAAATCATTATATGTTTTTTATTGGTCACTCTATATGACATATAAAGTTATTATCTGATAGTTGTTGTTTCACCAATCCATCCACCGATAGTTACTGAATCACCTTTCTTCAGACCCAGGAAGAACAAGTCTTCATCTTTCGGAGTATATGCTGAATAGCTACCGATCAGTTTGTTAGCTTCTTCTGCAACACTTGGATCTACGCTCTTTGCACGTTGCAATTTGTCGATTGCTGCAAAGTAAGTACATTTATTCAAAGCTGCTTCATCGCCCCAGTTTGGACTTGCTGCATACATCTGAGCAATCAAGATATAAGCTTTACCCATGTTAGCGTTAAGAGAAAGAGCTTTGTTTGCATACTGTCTTGCTTTGCCATATAATTTCTGGCTCATAATAGCAACTGCTGCCTTGTAGCAGTTTTCTGCTTTTTCCATTGGATCTTGTTCCAATTCGATAGCTTGATCGAAATAGCCTACACTCTTATCGATGTCACCTTTCTTGTAATACATGTAACCACATCCCAAAGCTGTTGCTGCTGCCGGTTCGATAGCGTGAGCTGCTTCAGATGCTTCGAAGTAAGCTTCTTCGTTTGTACATTTCAATATCTGCATTACAGCGATAACTTGTTTCAAATAATCCAGATTTGATTTATTCTGTGCAACCTTCGGACCATAGATAGACTGCATGTCTTCACAAGTAGCAGTACCACTATTGATGAAGTAAGCATCTACGTTGTCTTTTGCTGTTTTTAAAAGCTTTTTAGTCTTTTCTGATTTAGTTGCTTTATATGCAGCATCAGCGTAACCTGAAACAGCCAGATAATCCTGAATGAAATTTTCTTTGTGGTTTGTATCAGCTTTCAGCTTGCGCAAAGACAAGTCCATCATATCTTGGAACATGAAATAGTCTGCATTTTCTTTTTCCAAATCAACGGCTTCTTTTTCAATGCTATAAGCACTGTTCACGTCAAGATTCTTGCCTGAGAATACAATCATGTCGTGAGCTTTCATGCCCAAAATAGATCCTTTTGTGGTCGGAGTACGTACCAAACCATTCAGTTGGTCAAGATATTTGATACGTTGATCGTGTACGGCCATTAACTCATTCAGATAAGTTTTTTGCTGAGCAGCATCTTTAGATTCAGCAATCAAGGCACGAAGAATTTTTGCCCCGTTTGTATAAGTTCCTACCTGTGCCAATGGCGCTTCTGTGAATACAGCTTTCCAAGGAGTATATGCATCCTTGAAGTTGTTTGTTTTTACATATTCAGTATAAATACTGATGTTCTGGAGGCAACGGAGGCTGTCTTCTCCATGTCCAAAACGAGAACCATCTTCCACTCCTTTTTGAGCGAAAACTGCTGTTGCGCTCAATGAAAGCGCAGCCAACATTGTAAACATCTTCATTTTCATCGTATATAAATTTAGTTATTTTGTTAGTTAACTTTCCACTTCATGAACCAATGTTCATTGAATGTCAGACCGATTTTTATGACAAAACGGTTTTCTGACAGCATATTTGGAACAGATGGAGTAACATGAACATATTGACCTGTCACATTTAAGATGGTATTCCGCTGGAATAATTGGAGAGGAAGACCAAATCCTGCACTGATTCCATATTCAGAAGGTCCGTCGCATTGGGGGAGTTTCAGATATGAGCTCTTGTAGTAACCTCCTGCGCGATAACGTATACGTTTCAGATAACTTCTTCCTATAGGATTGGGCAAGTATTCTACACCTGCTGCTATTTTACTGCGATCATTATATGCATCTGTCGAATTTTCATATTTTACTTTCGACCATTTTTCGAGAGAGTAATCAACTCCAAAGGTAAGGCTTTGAGCATGGTTATATGCCAAACCTGCACCAAAGGTATGAGGAATACCATATGAATCATTGATTACATGTTCGTTTACAGAAGAGTAACTGGAGTTGTCTGTTACTTGTATACCTCTAGTATCAGTGGAGTTGAGTGTATGTCCTAATCCATAAACCAATCCGAGCGTCAACTTGTCAGACTTGTTAATCTTCTGAGTATATTGTAAACCAAAGTCAGCGACGTAGCTGTTCACCTTTATATTATTATATACATTAGTCTGGTCACTGCTTACACTAAAACCTTTGGTTGACTGATATTGCAATGTTCCATAGATATATCCGGCATTCACACCGATAGAAAGATTATCAAGCACTTTAAAGCCTAATCCTCCAGTTATTTGTTGCAAACCTCCGTCACCATAGAAAAGATTTGTAGCTGTTACATCTTCAGCACCTTCTACTGGTTGTGTAGTTGTAAAATTATAACCTAAAGTAGAATATGGGGTGAAAGCAATTGCCATACCTAGTCTTGGGTGCAATCGGAACTGCATTGCAATATAGTCAAAACTAGAGTTTTTGGCATTATTCTTTATTCCATTTTCCTGAAAGTTTGAACTTTTAAGGCTCATGCCTACATCAAACATGAATGAGAGGGAATCTACAGCTGTGAACGATGCCGGATTTAACATATTGATATGTCCGCTATTTCGGAGCGCATAGCCAACTCCTCCCATAGCGGCATTATTGGCAAAACCTCGGTCAGACAGTTCTCCCAATCCATATCGTGTATAGGGAGAATTAATGCTAGACTGAGCTAAAGCCGATAAAGAGCCGGCAAGCATCAGAGTGCCGATTAGTGCTTTCTTATTTAACATTGTAATTTAAAATTCTGTTTAAACCTTTCAATACTAAAAATCTATCTGCAAAGATGATACTTTTTAAGTTTGTATCAAAAGAAAATTTATCTCCGCCAGTTAAAAAAACCAAAAGGTCAGGATATTTCTTTTGCATTAGCGTTATGTAACCGCTTATTTCGAACTCCATTCCTTTAATTACACCGGCTCGTATAGCAGTTTCGGTGCTGTATCCGAATTCGGGTAAATCTCCTCCTTTCTCTATTAAAGGAAGTTTGTCGCAGCACGCGTTCAAGGCCTTGAAGCGAGTATATATACCCGGTGAAATGTTTCCTCCCCAATAACGTCCTTTTGCGTCGATGAATTCATACGTCAGGGCTGTTCCTGCATCAATAACTAGCAGATCTCTGTTTGGGCAAAGGTAATTGGCGCCAACTACGGCAGCCAGTCGGTCCATGCCTAGAGTTTCCGGTGTTTTGTATAAATTTTCTATCGGAACCGGAGTGCGATAGGTTAATTCAAGAAAGGGTACTGATTGTTTTGCCAGTTGCTTGCGTATTGTGTTACTTAAAGTAATAACGGAGGCTATAATCCCTTTTTCAATGGGATATTTATTGCACAGCATTGTCAAACAGTCTAAAGAGTGGTTTGATCCTCTCAGGACCTCTACCACTTCTTCCTTGTCGAATACAGCAAGCTTGGCTACTGTATTACCTATATCGATTACTAAATTCACTTCTTTATTCTGTTATTATGCTGCAAAGTAAAGTAAAAAATGAATAGGTATAGTAATAAAACGATGATTTTATTCAGAAGTTATCAATAATTAGCCGTATTTTTGTGCCCGAAACAGAATAAATGTTGTAAAAAATTGGGTTTTATTTTACTGAAATTTATGTCAAGGCTTAAATATTTCATCTTTTGTTTGTTTATGGGAGTGGCTTTTTCTGTGCAGAGTCAAAGTACGGATAGTATTCGTTTTAGCTTGCTGACTTGTGCTCCTGGAACCGAAATATATTCTTTATTTGGACATACGGCTATACGCTATGAAAATTATACGCGGCGTATAGATGTTGCATTCAATTATGGAATGTTTAGCTTTAATACACCAAATTTTATTTTCCGTTTTGTTGCCGGCGAAACAGATTACCAGTTGGGCATTACTCCTTATTCTTATTTTGAAGCAGAATATGCAATGCGTGGGTCTTCTGTCTACCAGCAAGTGCTAAACTTGACTCAATCGGAAAAGGAACGTTTGCTAACGATTCTGGAAAATAATTATTTACCTGAGAATCGTATATACCGTTATAACTATTTCTATGATAATTGTACTACTCGTGCACGTGACAAGATAGAGGAATGTATAGAAGGAAAGGTCGTTTATCCTGATTCTCTGTCGGGTAAGAGTTATCGTAGTATTGTACATGGATTTACTGCCGGTTCTCCGTGGGATGAATTTGGTATTGACTTATGTTTAGGGGCAGAAGCTGATAAGGAGATAAATAAACGTCAGCAGATGTTCTCTCCTTTTTATATGAAATATTATGCTTCGAATGCTTATATAGTAGATGCTGGAGGTACTCGTCGTCCTTTGATTCTTGATGAAACTAAAATTGTGGATGTTGAACCAGAGGAAGTTCAACCGGGTTTTATTTTATCACCGTTGATGTGTGGAGCTTTGTTTTTAGCATTATGTGTGGTGATGGCATGGGGGCAATGGAAAACTCAACGAATCTGGTGGGGATGGGATATTGTGCTTTATGGACTTCAAGGATTGGCTGGATGTATCATTGCATTCTTGTTTTTCTTTTCAGTTCACCCAACTGTAGGTTCTAACTGGCTGCTTATTTTATTCAATCCGATTCCCTTGTTGTATCTTCCTTTTATGGTTTATAAGGCTGTAAAACGCAAGAAAGACTATTATCATGTCGGAAATATGGTGTATTTAACACTTTTTATAACCATTCTTCCATTTTGTGGGCAAGAATTTAATTTAACAGTATTACCTTTGGCACTCGGTTTGCTAGTGACTTCTGCAAGCCATGTATTAGTTTGGAATAAAAAGTAATGAAAGAACGTATATTAACATCGCTGATAGCGGCATTTGTGATAACAAGTCTTCAGGCACAAACGACTCCTGCTGTGCCGAGGTTGGTTGTGGGCTTAACCATAGATCAACTTCGTTCTGACTATATTGAAGCTTTCTCGGCTTTATATGGTGAAAGGGGTTTTAAGCGTTTGATGAGAGAGGGGAGAGTTTATTGCAATGCAGAATATGATTTTATAAATATAGATCGTTCTTCGGCTGTAGCTTCTATATATACAGGTACTACTCCTTATTATAATGGAATTGTCGGTAACCGTTGGATGGACCGTGCTTCTTTACGTATTATAAAAAGTGTGGATGATCCTGCTTATATGGGAGTATATACTTCTGAAAGCACTTCACCTCAGCATTTGTTGGTTTCAACTTTATCAGATGAGCTGATGGTAGCTACTTGTGGAAGTGCAGAGGTATACTCTATTGCTCCTACCCGAGAAATGGCTGTGTTGGCAGCCGGGCATGCTGCTAAAGGGGCTTTTTGGTTGAATGATGAAACAGGAAAGTGGAGTGGCTCTACTTATTACGGCTCGTTTCCGGAGTGGGTGACTACATATAATGACCGCGACGGTTTGGATTTTCGCATCGGGAATCTTGTATGGGGGCCTTATCTGCCTGTTACGTCTTATAAATATGTCACTTCTGATGCAAAGCAGCTTACTTTCAAGCATGATTTTTCTGATGAGCGAACTGAAAAATATAAAAAGTTCAAAACCAGTCCTTATGCAAATGACGAGGTAAACAAACTGGTTGATGCTTGTCTGACATATACTAATGTCGGGAAAGATAATGTTCCTGACTTGCTTACATTGTCATATTACGCAGGAAATTATGCTCATATGTCCAACGCAGAGTATGCTATGGAAATTCAGGACATGTATGTTCGTTTGGATAACAGCATAGGTGACTTGTTGGATTTAATAGACCGTAAAGTAGGGCTGAACAATACGTTGTTTTTTATAACATCTACTGGTTATACTGACGTTGACCCTAAAGACCCTGAACAATATAAGATACCTGGCGGAGAGTTTCATATCAAGCGCTGTGGGGCTTTGTTGAATATGTATCTCATGGCTATTTATGGGCCGGGACAGTATGTTGAGACTTACTATGATCGTCAGATTTATTTGAATCATAAACTTATTGAAGATAAAAAGCTGAATCTTACAGAGATATTAAACCGCTCTTCCGACTTTATTGTACAGATGAGTGGAGTTCGTTCTGCTTATTCTTCACAACGTTTGTTGCTTGGTGCATGGACCCCTCGTATTGATAAGATCAGAAATACTTTCAATCCGCATCTTTCTGGTGATATTTATATAGAAGTAATGCCAGGATGGTCTGTTGTGGATGAGTATTCTCAAGTTACGAAGGTGGTGCGCGACAACTACTCGTCTGCTCCTTTGATTTTTATCGGTAATAACATAAAGCCGGAAATCCTTTACACTCCGGTGAAAATGGCGACTATTGCTCCTACAATAGCTCATTTTATGCGCATTCGGGCCCCCAATGCTGCAACAGCTGCCCCTCTGACGGGCATCCGTAAATAAATTATATACTCAGACAACAAAGAAAATCAGTAAATTAGTTATCTTTGTGCGTCGGAATACCGAATAAATAAATCAATTAGAAATAATAAAAATAACAATATACAATGGGATTTAATGAATTTATAAGCAAACTTTTTGGTAATAAGGCTACTCGCGATATGAAAGAAATTCAGCCGTGGGTGAATAAAGTAAAAGAAGTCTATCCGGAGATTGCTAAGTTGAGTCACGATGAATTACGTGCGAAAACAGAGGAGCTGAAAAAGTATATCAAAGAATCAGCTGTTGAAGAAAACAAGAAGATAGAAGAGCTGAAAGCTACTATCGAAACTACAGATATTGAAAAGCGTGAGCCTATCTTCTCACAGATAGACAAGCTGGAAAAAGAAGTTCTTGAAAAATATGAAAAAGCTTTGAATGATGTGCTTCCTACTGCTTTTGCAATAGTGAAAGATACAGCACGTCGTTTGAGTGAGAACGAAGAAATAGAAGTAACTGCTACTGAAATGGACCGTAATCTGGCTGCTCAGGGCAAAGACTTCGTTCGTATAGAAGGTGATAAGGCTATTTGGAAGAATCATTGGGTTGCAGGTGGTAATGAAATGATCTGGAACATGGTTCATTACGATGTACAGCTGTTTGGTGGTGTAGTTTTGCACCAGGGAAAAATTGCTGAAATGGCAACCGGTGAAGGTAAGACATTGGTAGCTACTCTTCCGGTATTCTTAAATGCATTGACAGGAAATGGTGTACATGTAGTCACAGTGAACGATTATTTGGCTAAGCGTGACTCTGAATGGATGGGACCGCTTTATATGTTCCATGGTTTAAGCGTAGACTGCATTGATAAGCACCAGCCTAATTCTGAGGCTCGTCGTCGTGCTTACATGGCAGATATTACATTTGGTACAAATAATGAATTTGGTTTCGACTACTTGCGTGATAATATGGCTGTCAGCCCTAGAGATCTTGTACAGCGTAAGCACAATTATGCAATTGTCGATGAGGTGGACTCTGTATTGATTGATGATGCACGTACTCCGTTGATTATCTCAGGTCCTGTTCCTAAGGGCGATGAACAGTTGTTCGAAGTACTTCGTCCGCTGGTAGAACGTCTGGTAGAGGCACAGCGTAAATTGGCTACTCAATATCTTGCTGATGCAAAACGTCTGATTGCTTCTGATAAGAAAGAAGATGTAGAGGCCGGTTTCCTTGCTCTGTTCCGTAGCCATAAAGCATTGCCTAAGAATAAGCCACTTATTAAATATCTGAGTGAGCCGGGTATCAAGGCTGGTATGTTGAAGACAGAGGAAATCTACATGGAACAGAACAACAAGCGTATGCCGGAAGCGGTAGAGCCGTTGTACTTCGTAATCGACGAAAAACTGAAGAGTGTAGATTTGACAGATAAGGGTGTTGATTTGATTACTGGTAATTCGCAAGATCCTACTCTTTTCGTTTTGCCTGATATTGCAGGACAACTTTCTGCTTTGGAAAATGAAACAGGACTGAGCGATGAAGAAAAGCTTGCAAAGAAAGACGAACTGCTTACTAACTTTGCTATTAAGTCAGAACGTGTTCACACCATCAACCAGCTGTTGAAAGCATATACCATGTTCGAAAAGGATACTGACTACGTTGTAATGGACGGACAGGTTAAGATCGTTGACGAACAGACAGGACGTATTATGGATGGTCGTCGTTGGAGTGACGGTCTGCATCAGGCTGTAGAAGCGAAAGAAGGTGTTAAGATTGAGGCTGCTACTCAGACATTCGCTACTATCACCTTGCAGAACTACTTCCGTATGTATCACAAACTTTCTGGTATGACCGGTACTGCTGAAACAGAAGCAGGAGAGTTCTGGGATATCTATAAACTGGATGTTGTGGTAATTCCGACTAACCGTCCGATTGCACGTATTGACATGAACGACCGTGTATATAAGACTAAGCGTGAAAAATATAAAGCGGTCATCGAAGAAATCGAAAAGATGGTTCAGGCAGGACGTCCAGTACTGGTAGGTACTACTTCAGTCGAAATTTCTGAAATGTTGAGTAAGATGCTTACTTTGCGTAAGATTCAACATAATGTCCTGAATGCGAAGTTGCATCAGAAAGAAGCTGACATTGTAGCGAAGGCTGGTCAGAGCTCGACTGTAACTATTGCAACTAACATGGCAGGTCGTGGTACCGATATTAAGTTAAGTCCGGAAGTTAAAGCTGCCGGAGGTTTGGCTATCATTGGTACAGAACGTCATGAATCACGTCGTGTAGACCGTCAGCTGCGTGGTCGTGCAGGACGTCAGGGTGACCCGGGTTCTTCTGTATTCTTTGTATCATTGGAAGATGATTTGATGCGTTTGTTTGCTTCCGATCGTCTTGCTAACTGGATGGATAAGATGGGATTCAAGGAAGGGGAAATGATCGAACACAGCATGATTTCCAAATCCATCGAACGTGCCCAGAAGAAAGTGGAAGAAAATAACTTCGGTATCCGTAAACGTCTGCTTGAATACGATGATGTGATGAATAAGCAACGTACTGTAGTTTACACGAAGCGTCGTCATGCTTTGATGGGTGAACGTATCGGTATGGATATTGTCGACATGATCTGGGATCGTTGTGTCAATGCTGTTGAACAACCTGATTACGAAGATGTGAAGATGGAAATTCTTCAGACACTGGCTATGGAAACTCCGTTCAGTGAAGAAGACTTCCGTAACAAGAAGAAAGAGGATTTGGCAGAACAGACTTTCCAGGAAGCTATGACATTGTTTAAGCGTAAAACGGAACGTATGGCTGCTATAGCTAATCCGGTAATTAAGCAAGTGTACGAAGCACAGGGACATATGTATGAAAACATTATGATTCCTATCACCGATGGCAAGCGTATGTATAATATTTCTGTAAACTTGAAAGAAGCATACGAAACAGAATCTAGGGCTATCGTGAAGGCTTTTGAAAAAGCTATTTTGCTTCACACTATTGATGATGCATGGAAAGAAAATCTGCGTGAGCTGGATGAATTGAAACATTCTGTACAGAACGCAAGCTATGAACAGAAAGATCCGCTGTTGATCTTCAAGCTTGAATCTGTTACGTTGTTCGATAATATGGTTGGCAAGATTAACAATAACACGATTTCTATCTTGATGCGCGGACAGATACCTGTTCAGGAACCACAGCAAGTGCGTGAAGCTGCTCCGGAACCAGAACGTCCTCGTCAGCAGTATCGTGAAGAAAAGCAGGACTTGAACGATCCGGATCAGCAGGCAGCAGCTGGACGTGATACACGCGAAGCAAAACAGGAGCCATATCGTGCTGAAAAAACAGTAGGTCGTAATGATCCTTGTCCTTGCGGTAGTGGCTTGAAGTACAAAAACTGCCACGGACGTGATAAAGTGTAAGTTTTGACTGAGAAATAAATAAAGTTTGAGAATGTCATTCTTCGAGTGTGAACTCGTGGGATGACATTCTTTTTTTATTTTCTTTTAAAAGAAAAGGGTATTCTTTCTTTCCCTTTACACTCTCTGCAATATTTTTCTTTGGTGCTGATAAATGCTTATTTATTTGTACAAAAATGATGAAAGTTTGTACAGAAAAAAATAAAATATCACGATGTTTTCTTGAAAAGATGATGAAGTTTTTTTCGTTTATTGGTATTGAATGTCATCTGTTAATGAGTGATGTTACAAATCTTAATATGTGTATCTAAATTTTTTCGTTTAAATTCTTTTTTATAGCTTTGTTTCGTTAGAGTTTTATTTAAATAGACTATGATGAAAATATATACTTTGTGTGCTGTTGCACTGATGTGCTGCCTTGCATCTTGTAGTTCGATACAAACTTTGACGTTCGATCAGTTGTGTCCGGCTACAGTGAATTTTCCCGAACGAGTTAGAAATGTTGCGGTCGTTAATAATATGCCTGCTACTCCAGAAGCCAAAAGGACTTTGCTGACATTGGGAGAAATGAATGGAAATGGTAAGAAATCGGCAGAAATGCTGGCTTCTTCATTGGCCGATTCCAAATATTTTAATCAGGTGATGATTTGTGATTCGGCTTTAAATGATACTCATTTTGCGGGTAGACGGATTCTTACTCAGAAAGAAGTGCAGCAACTCGCTGGTGAACTTGATGCTGACCTTATTTTTTCATTGGATCAGGTCGGTATCCAGACTGAGCGTGATGAACTTGTTTATCCGGGGATTGCTGCATCATGGCCGGTTATTAAAGCAAAAGTTACTCCTGTTTTAAGCATTTATCTACCGGAGCGTGAAAGACCGATACAGGTGATTGCTAAAACAGACAGTTTGCAGTGGGATGCAGGCTTGGCTCCTTCAGACAGGCAGATGCAGGAGGAAGCAGCTTCATATGCTGCATATATGCTTACCCAGATGCTGGTGCCTTACTGGAAACAAACAGAACGTATATATTATGACGGTGGTTGTGTAGAAATGCGTGATGCAGCTGTTTGTGTAAGAGAAAACGACTGGCAGGGTGCATACGATTTATGGAAATCACTGTTCGATCATAGCAAATCGAATAAGCTGAAAATAAAGTCAGCTTTTAATCTGGCTTTGGCTTCTGAAATGCAAGGTGATTTACCTCAAGCTGAAAAATGGATGAAAGAGGTTGAAAAACGAGTAACTGCCGGGTCAGACGAAGAAGCAGTGTGGAAGTTTTATGCCGCACAGTTGGCAGAAAGGTCGAAAGATTTTCCTTATTTAAATGCCCAAATGGGCCGTTTTGGAAACAAATTCTAGCATTATCTGTTGCGCGAAAGATTTTTTTTGTACATTTGAGGTAATAAAATTCGATAAACATGATGAACATTAGTGAACAGTCGCACGCTTCTATAGCTTCTGCTTTGGAAGAAGCTCTCAGCAGATATGCTGTGAAAAATGATAGTTCGGTAGTAACAGATATTCATTTGCAGCCAAAACAAGATAGCGGAGAACTAGTTGTCTTCAACGATGATGATGAAGAGCTGGCACGTGCCGTTATTGCTGAATGGGTGGATTATGATGGAGAAGACTTTTATACAGAAGTCGAGCCATTGCTCCGTGCGGAAGTTACAGCATTGAAAAATGAAAAAGGTCTGGACAAGCTTTGCCTGATGAAGCCTTATTCGTTTGTACTAGTAGATGAAGAAAAGGAAACTGTTTCGGAACTTTTGCTTATAGACGATGAGGACACTTTATTGCTAAGCGACGAGTTGCTGAAAGGACTTGATGAAGAACTGGATGCCTTCTTGAAAGATTTGCTGGAAAAATAATCAGTAAATCTATCTGCTTCTAGAAAAAATATCGGTGACTTATCAAATTTAATACTATGGGGGAGCGCATTACCTTTCGTAAAAATGAGCGTCTGCATACGATTAATCCCCGTTGGAGAGGAAATCCAATTGTTAAGGGGAAGTTTTTCAATCGTCAGCATCGCTGGCGTCCGGGAATGGGTAGTGTGCTTAAATGGCGTTTTTCCCCCAATCCGCAGCGTAAGGAAAAAAGAACGATAAAATGGAATCCGAAGGTTCATTTTCTTCGTTCTTTGGATGCTGTAGTGGGTAATACATTGATATGGCTTGGTCATAACTCTTTTTTCCTGCAGGTAGGAGGAAAGCGTTTTATGATAGATCCTGTATATGGAAGTATTCCTTTCGTAAAGCGTAGAAGCCAGTTTCCTGCCAATCCTTCCATATTTACTAATATTGATTATCTGCTTATCAGCCACGATCATTTCGATCATTTGGACAAACCGAGTGTGGCTCGTCTTTTTGCCGATAATCCGCAGATGAAACTGTTTTGTGGTATTGGTACGGGTGCTTTGATAAAGAGCTGGTTCCCGACAATGGAAGTGATTGAGGCTGCGTGGTATCAACAGCATCGTGATGGCGACTTGCGATTGACGTTTCTGCCGGCACAGCATTGGAGCAAGCGTGGAGTAAACGATGGGGGAGAACGCTTGTGGGGGGCTTTTATGATAGAAGCCGATGGTATTACAATCTACAACAGTGGTGATACAGGATATGCCCGTCATTTCAGCGAACTTCCGGAACTGTTTCCACATATCGATTATTGCATGATAGGAATAGGTGCGTATAAGCCGCGTTGGTTTATGAAGCCTAATCATATATCACCCTATGATGCACTTACAGCTTCGACAGATATGAATGCCCGTATCACCGTACCTATGCATTACGGTACGTTCGATCTTTCAGACGAGCCTTTGTTCGATCCTCCTCATGTCTTTGCAGCAGAAGCTCGTAAGCGAGATATGCCCATTCTACTTCCTGAACTGGGAGAAATTGTCAAGCTCAGTCACCAGCGCTAATGCTGAGAAATTTTTATTTTCCCGTTTCTTTAGGTGCTATTATCAGATTATCTTTGGGTACGACGATGGTCCGTTGGGCTGTCGAGTCATTGTTTATGCTGGTTACTTCGCCTTTTGTGGTAAAGTATACATAATTTCCCATGTCATAAAAACGGTAAACTTTTACTCCATCGTGTTCGAACAGGTAACTTATAGTATATGTATCGTTATTCTGAGGTGCTTTGTTCTGAATAGGTATTCCTACGCCACAGGAGGAGAATATCATGGAGCACAGAGAAATAAGGCCTGTATAAAATAAACTTGCTTTCATGCTTAAAAGTTTGGGGTTATTCATTTTCACAAATATATCCAAAATTCTGATTATACAGGAGTTTATGGCTGGAATTTATTTTATAGCAGTATGCTGAAAGGAGTTTATCTGAGGAAATGAATGGGGAATAAAAAAACTTGAAGCAGGTTTGATGTATTCCTGCTTCAAGTTTATTATAGAGGGTATTTAATTTACTTTTTCAGTGCAGCAATGCTTTCTTTCAATGCGGCAATCTTAGTTTCAGCATCAGCTTGTTTTTTACGTTCCATTTCAATAACGTTTGCCGGTGCCTTGCTTACAAATTTTTCATTGTTCAGTTTCTTCAATACGCTCTGTAAGAATCCTTCCTGATACTTCAGGTCTGCTTCCAGCTTCTTCAGTTCTTCTTCTACGTCGATAAGATTACCCAGCGGTATGAAGTATTCTGTTGTGCCTACCATGAATGAAGCAGCACCTTCTGGCTTACTTTCTACTACAGTTACAGCAGAGAGGTTTGCCATCTTCTTCACAACCTCTGCATATGCCATCAGCTGAGTGTTTTCTCCAAGTACGAGCATTTCGAGTACTTCTTTCTGTGCAATGTTTTTCTGCAAGCGGATGTTGCGGATACCTGAAATGATTTCTTTCAGCTGATCGAATGCATTGCAAAGTTCGTTGGCTGCCTGTAAGTCACGACCGCAGAAAGTTTCCAGCTGAGCAACCATGATACTTTCTCCCGGTTTGCGATCGTAGATATGCTGCCACAATTCTTCTGTGATGAATGGCATAAACGGATGAAGCTGACGCAACAGAACATCGAAGAAATGTAATGTAGATTCGTATGTCTTTTTGTCGATAGGCTGACCGTATGCAGGTTTTACCATTTCCAGATACCAGCTTGAGAATTCATCCCAGAACAGTTTGTAAACCAGCATCAGCGCTTCGCTCAAACGATATTTGCTAAACAAGTCGTCCATTTCGGCAGAAACCTTAACCAGCAGGTTATCGAACCATTCGGTTGCCAGCTTAGCATATTCCGGCTGTTCGATGTCGGCGACTTGCCAGCCTTTTACCAGACGGAAAGCATTCCATATCTTGTTGTTGAAGTTACGTCCTTGTTCACACAGTGCATCGTCGAACAAGATATCGTTTCCGGCAGGTGCAGAAAGCATCATTCCCATACGTACACCGTCAGCACCATATTGCTCTATCAAATCCAGCGGATCGGGTGAGTTACCCAATGATTTTGACATCTTGCGTCCAATCTTATCGCGTACGATACCGGTGAAATATACATTCTTAAACGGCATATCGCCCATGTATTCATAGCCGGCCATAATCATACGTGCTACCCAGAAGAAAATGATATCTGGACCAGTTACCAGGTCGGAAGTAGGATAGTAGTATTTGATTTCTTCATTACCCGGATTGTTGATACCGTCGAAGAGTGAGATAGGCCACAACCATGAAGAGAACCAAGTATCCAGACAGTCGTCATCCTGACGCAAGTCTTCTACTTTCAGATTTTGGTTGCCGGTTTTTTCTTTAGCCAGTTCCAAAGCCTTTTCAGGAGTTTCGGCTACTACAAAGCCACCTTCTGGCAAGTAATAAGCCGGAATACGGTGACCCCACCACAACTGACGGCTGATACACCAGTCTTTGATGTTTTCCAACCAGTTGCGATATGTATTTTTATATTTAGCAGGGTAGAACTTCAGTTCGTCGTTCATTACAGGAGGCAAAGCCATGTCTGCAAAGTGCTGCATGCGCAGGAACCACTGCATAGAAAGTTTCGGCTCGATAGCTACGTTGGTGCGTTCAGAGAAACCTACCTTATTGGTGTAAGCTTCTACCTTTTCCAGCAAGTCGGCAGCAGCCAGGTCTTTTTCAATCTGTTCACGAACATCAAAGCGATCCATGCCTACGTACATACCAGCAGCTTCGCTGATAGTTCCGTTGTCGTTGAAAATATCGATAGAAGGCAGGTTGTATTTTTCTCCCAGCATATAGTCGTTTACATCGTGTGCCGGAGTTACTTTCAGACAACCGGTACCAAACTCAATGTCTACATAGTCATCTTCGATAACCGGAATGACACGTCCAACCAGCGGAACGATTACTTTCTTACCTTTCAGCCACTGGTTTTTCGGGTCGTTTGGATTGATACACATTGCAGTATCACCCATAATTGTTTCAGGACGTGTAGTAGCTACTACTGCATATCTGCCTTCCGGATCGCCTTCTACTTTGTAGCGCAGATAGAAAAGTTTACTGTGTTCTTCTTTGTAAATAACTTCTTCATCGCTGAGGGCAGTCAAAGCTTTCGGGTCCCAGTTTACCATACGTACACCGCGGTAAATCAACCCTTTATTGTATAAGTCAACGAAAACTTTAATAACACTTTCGCTACGTTTTTCATCCATTGTGAAAGCAGTGCGGTCCCAATCGCATGAAGCACCCAGTTTACGGAGCTGCTTCAAGATAATGCCTCCGTGTTCTTCGGTCCATGCCCATGCGTGTTTCAAGAACTCTTCGCGGGTAAGGTCGGTTTTCTTTATACCCTGTTGAGCCAGTTTGTTTACTACTTTAGCTTCTGTTGCAATAGAAGCGTGGTCTGTTCCCGGAACCCAGCAGGCATTTTTGCCAGTCATACGGGCGCGGCGTACCAGAATATCCTGAATGGTATTGTTAAGCATGTGTCCCATGTGGAGCACTCCGGTTACGTTTGGCGGCGGAATCACGACGGTATACGGTTGGCGTCCGTCGGGTTTAGAACTGAAAAGTTTATTGTCCAGCCAATACTGGTACCATTTCCCTTCCACATCAGCGGGATTGTACTTACTTGCTAATTCCATTTTTCTATATCGTTTTTAAATGTTTGTTTTTATACGTTTTAGGTTGCAAAATTAATAAAAGTAGTTGGATTTCTGATATTATGCCCCGAAAAACGTCTTTCTATGGCTGTATAAAATTTTACCCCTTCATACCAGTCAGCGTATGAAGGGGTAAAAACGGCTGCATACCTGGGTTGGTATGCAGTTTTTTATAAAGAATATAAACTTTTTTCTTAGTTACCTTCCGTTTTCTTAAATCAATTCGTCGGAAGTGTATCCCTGAGGCAATGTGCGGCAGTTATAGCCTGAAGCCATAATTTCACCGTAAGCTCCGGCAGAACGGAGTGCGATAAGATCGCCTCGTTTCACACGGTTCAGGTCGATAGCTTTGCCGAAAACATCAGATGATTCACAGATAGGACCTACTACATCATAAGTTTCGTTCGGTTCTTCGGAAGTAATGTTCTCTATCTTATGGTAAGCCTGGTAGAGAGCCGGACGGATAAGGTCGGTCATACCTCCATCGACAATAGCAAACTGTTTGTTTGTTCCCTGTTTTACGTAGATAACTTTAGTGATAAGACTTCCGCACTGACCTACTACAGAACGTCCTAATTCGAAGTGTAATGTCTGTTGCGGACGCAGCTTCAGATGTTTATGATAAGTAGCAAAATAATCAGCAAAGTCGGGGATAGGCTGGCGGTTCGGATGAGCATAGTCTATACCAAGTCCACCACCGACATTGATATGTTCTACGATGATCTGGCGTGCGTAAAGTTTTTCCTGCAAATCGTTTATGCGATTACACAGAGCTATAAAGTCTCCCATATCCAGAATTTGTGAACCGATATGGAAGTGCAAGCCTACAAACTTCACATTGTTCATTTCGAGTGCACGGTCTATCACCTTATCCATGTCTTGCATGCTGATACCAAACTTGTTCTCTGCAAGTCCGGTGGTGATATTGGCATGGGTATGTGCACCGACATCCGGATTGATGCGGAAAGCTACTCGGGCTATTTTTCCTTTTGCTGCTGCCAGTTCGTTGATTACTTCCAGTTCTGGAACAGACTCTACATTAAAGCAGAAAATGTCGTGATCTAGTCCCAGGTTTATTTCACGGTCGGTTTTTCCGACTCCTGCATACACAATTTTGCTTGCTGGGAATCCTGCTTTGATTGCTGCTGCAATTTCACCTCCACTTACACAGTCTGCTCCCAGTCCATGCTCACGGATAATGCTCAACACCTTTGGATTAGCATTAGCTTTAATTGCATAGTGCACACAAAACTTATTGTATTGGGCAGCCTCTGTACGGATTACGTTTAACGTATCTCTCAGCAGGTTTGCATCATAATAATAAAACGGGGTTTCCAGTTCGCGGAATTTATTGATGGGAAATGTTCCTTTCATATACTGTAAAGAATTAAGTTGTAAAAAAAACGGACGATGCGATTCAAGTATAACCGTATCATCCGTTTTCTTTTGATGATTATTTATTATTAAATAAAACGTCGCTTAATGATTGCAGTGCTGTCTTCTTATCCGATTCTCGAATCAGGAACGAAATGTTGTAATTGCTTCCTCCAAACGAAATCATACGTACAGGAATGTTACGCATTGCCTGGATAGCTTTTGCTTCAAATCCGATATTTTCCCATTCCAGATCTCCCACAACGCAAACGATACACATGTCATGGTCTACGGTTACAGTACCATATTTCTTCAGGTCGTTTACGATTTCATTCAGATGTTTGGTATTGTCAATAGACATCGATACACCTACTTCAGAGGTACAAACCATATCGATGGGTGTCTGGTAGCTTTCGAAAATCTCGAATACTTTACGCAAGAAACCGTGAGCCAGTAACATACGGCTTGACTTGATCTTGATAGCAGTGATATTGTCTTTTGCTGCAACAGCTTTAATCTTACCTTTTTCAGTTTCGTTTGAGATAAGTGTACCCGGTGCACTTGGTTCTATTGTGTTGAGCAGACGTACCGGAATATTAGCATATTTGGCAGGTTGCACACAAGTCGGGTGCAGAATCTTAGCTCCGAAGTATGCCAGTTCTGCAGCTTCTTCGAAGTGAAGCTGACGTACCGGAGAAGTTTTGTCTACCACGCGCGGATCATTATCGTGCATTCCGTCAATATCAGTCCATATCTGGATTTCTGAAGCGTTTACAGCTGCACCGATAAGAGAAGCAGTATAATCACTACCTCCACGTTGCAAGTTGTCTATTTCTCCGTAAGCATTGCGGCAGATAAATCCTTGTGTAATATATATTTCCTGTCCAGGATTTGCTTCAAGCTGTAAAGCCAATTTCTCGCGGATGTAGTTTAAGTCGGGTTCGCTGTTTTTGTCTGTGCGCATAAATTCCAAAGCCGGAATCAAAACCGCTTTCACGCCTTGTTCGCAGAGATAATTAGTTACCATGTTGGTAGAAATGATTTCTCCCTGTGCAAGAATAACTTTTTCTTCGAACAGTGTAAATATATCCTTTGTGAAAGATCGGATGTAGTCGAATACCGATTTTACGAGCTCCAGAGTCTTCTGTTTATACTCTTCGGTAGAGAAAAGTTCATCAATATGCTGTTTATATTTTGCTTCCAGCTTATTGATTACTTCGTTTGCTCCTTCGGGATTTTTCTTGTATAGATAATCCGAAATTTCAACCAGTGTGTTGGTTGTACCCGACATTGCAGACAATACTACTATTTTCTGCTCGCCATCAGTAATTAATTTGGCAACATCTTTCATTCTCTGTGCAGAGCCTACTGATGTTCCTCCAAACTTTAAGACTTTCATTTCTAGTTTCGAATTTTAATTGTTCTATAAAATACTCTTTCTTTTGGGCGCAAAGATACGAATATTTTATGGTTCTTTTTAATAATGATAATAAAATCTCTAACAATTTGTCTTTTTTAGTATTCACTTGCTTCGCGCAACTGATGTTGTCCGCAGCAGTATACTTTTCCTGGAAACTCGCTTAAAAGGTTCAGGTTGTGGGTTGTCATGATGATAGCCGTACCCTGTGTACATATTTCCTGAAGCAATTTGACGATGTTTCTGCCTGTCTCTACATCCAGGTTTCCGGTAGGTTCATCAGCCAGGATTATTTCAGGCTTGTTCAATATAGCACGTGCTATGACGATACGCTGCTGTTCGCCGCCTGAGAGTTCATTCGGCATCTTGTAGCCTTTGTTTTCCATGCCTACCAGACGTAATACTTCTTCAATGCGACTTTCTCTTTCTGAAAATTGCTTCCAGCCTGTAGCACGCAGTACGAAATCCAGATTATCGTATACAGTACGGTCGGTCAGAAGCTGGAAATCCTGAAATACGATGCCCAGTTTCCGTCGTAGGCTGGCAATATTTTTTTGCTTGATGGTACGCATATCGTAACCCAATACAGTTGCTTCTCCTTCGCATATATCCAGTTCACCGTATATGGTTTTCAGGAAAGTCGACTTACCGGTTCCCACTTTTCCTATCAGGTAGACGAACTCACCTTTTTTCAGTTCAAAGTTTACATTGTTCAGTATACCTAGCTCCTGCTGGTTGATATCTACATTTTTATAACTTATGAGTGGTTGGTCTTCCATAAAATCAATGTTTCTTCCAGTTTTCGCTGTGGCGTTCTTTTAATTCGCGTGCTAAATCTTCAATGCGGTAGCCTTTCGATGTCAGCAGTACGATAAGGTGATAAAGCAAGTCGGCTCCTTCATAAATCAGGCGTTCGTCTGTTCCGTTGCATGCTTCGATGATTGTTTCTACTGCTTCTTCGCCTACTTTCTGAGCCATTTTGTTGACTCCCGATTTGAAAAGACTTGTCGTATAAGATTTCTCAGGCATTTCTTCATGACGTTTGTCGATGAAGTCTTGCAACTCTTTCAGGAACATAATATCCTGTTCGTTCTTTTCACCCCAACAAGTATCTGCTCCTGTATGACAAACTGGTCCTGCAGGATTTACCTTTATCAGCAGCGTGTCATTGTCGCAGTCGGCCGCAATGGAAACTACATGCAGGAAATTACCGCTTTCTTCACCTTTTGTCCATAATCTGTTTTTGGTGCGGCTAAAGAATGTGACTTTTCCAGTTTCCACTGTTTTATTGTATGCTTCTTCATTCATGAATCCCAGCATCAGTACCTTTTGGGTATAATTATCTTGAATGATGGCAGGAACAAGTCCGTTCATCTTCTCAAAATCTAAATCCATATTTTATATATTTTAAAGTTAAACTCTAACGTTGATTCCTTCTTTGCAAAGGTATGCTTTTAATTCGGGAATAGGAATCTCACCGAAATGAAAAACGCTGGCGGCTAGTGCTGCATCCGCTTTTCCGATAGTAAAAGCATCTCTAAAGTGCTCCTTGCTTCCTGCTCCTCCCGAAGCGATGACGGGAATGGTCAGTATTTGGCTCAGTTGGGACAGGGCATCATTGGCGTAACCGTTTTTTACTCCATCATGGTCCATACTTGTGAACAATATTTCTCCTGCTCCGCGTTCATTGGCTTCCCGAGCCCATTCAAAAAGATTCCGGTCCGTTTCTTTCCTGCCGCCGTTCAGGTAACATTTCCACCCGTCTGCTGTTTGTTTGGCGTCGATTGCTACTACGCATACTTGAGAGCCAAAGTGAGAGGCTATGTCATCTATCAACTGTGGATTGCGGATAGCCGAAGAATTGATGGAGATTTTATCAGCTCCGGCGCTGAGCAGACGATCTACATCGCTTAATTCATGGATGCCTCCTCCCACCGTGAAAGGTATGCTGATATGTGCAGCAATACGTTTTACCAGGTCGGTAAAGGTTTTTCGTCCTTCGTGACTGGCTGTTATATCCAGATATACCAGTTCGTCAGCCCCTTGTTCGCTGTATATCTTTCCTAGCTCTACAGGATCACCGGCTTGTCGGAGATTTACAAAATTCGTTCCCTTTACGGTTTGTCCGTCTTTGATATCCAGACATGGGATAATTCGTTTTGCTAACATATATATTGTACTATTTTATTTAAAGATAACGGCTTAACTCTCTCAGTGAAATTTTACCTTCGTACAAAGCCTTTCCTACAACTACAGCAGGTATACCTGATTCGTGTAGCTTCAGAATATCATCAATATTGCTTACGCCTCCGCTTGCTATCAGATGTATATCGGGAAAGGCAGCCATAATATCTTTGTAAAGTGGAGTAGAGGGACCTTCCAGCATTCCATCGCGGCTAATGTCAGTACAGAGCACTTTGTTGATACCTTTTTCTATATAGTTTTTAAGAAACGGCATTAGTTCTTGAGTACTCTCTTCCTTCCATCCGCTAATAGCTATCTTGTTGTCTTTTACATCGGCTCCGAGTATTATTTTCTCTTCACCATATTTTTCTAACCACTGGCAAAATAATTCGGGTTGTTTTACGGCTATGCTTCCCAATGTAACCATCTGAGCTCCGTTGTCGAAAGCAATGACAAGATCTTCATCACTTTTTACACCTCCTCCGAAATCGATTATCAAAGATGTCTGACTTGCAATTCTGTCAAGAACTCGATAATTTACTACATGATGTGAAGCTGCTCCATCCAGATCGACTACATGCAAGCGGCTTATTCCGTAAGCTTCGAATTCCTTGGCAACTTCTACCGGATTTTCGTTATATACCTTTTGTGAGTCATACTTACCTTGTGAAAGACGTACGCATTTTCCGTCAATGATATCTATGGCAGGAATAAATTCTATCATAATATTATTTATATCGTTGGAGAACAATGTTTATAAATCGAGAAAATTTGTGAGAATTCTTTCTCCGTTTTTACCACTTTTCTCAGGATGAAACTGTGTCGCATAAAAGTTATCTTTATGCAATGCAGAACTGTAAGGCAGAATGTAGTCTGTCTGAGCAGCCGTGCAGTCGTTCAGAGGAACGTAGTAACTATGTACGAAGTAGACATATTCTTCGCGGTTGAACCCCCGGAACAGATCACTATTGGTATGTGAAATTGTATTCCATCCCATGTGTGGAATTTTGTCCTCATGTTTTAGAGGTTGGAAACGTTTTACTTCAGCATCAAATATACCCAGACAGTCTACATTTCCTTCTTCCGAATGTTTACACATCAGCTGCATGCCCAGACAAATTCCCAATACAGGTTGTTTCAGTTCTTTTATAAGTCTGTCAAGTTGATTATCCCGTAAATATTGCATGGTATTGCGTGCTTCTCCTACTCCAGGAAAAATAATCTTGTCTGCCTTTAGCAGCAATTCCTTGTCTGCTGTTATGACAGGAGTTATTCCCAGACGGCGTAGGGCATAATCTACGGAAAATATATTGCCAGCATTGTATTTTATGATAGCTACATTCATTCTTTTATTTTATTTGTATTTTTGCAAAAGTAACGAAATATTGTGAACTTCCTAATATTTCTGACAAAAAGTTCATTGTATGCATCTGGTTGTAACAAGTTTTCTCTAAAATGTGCAATATTTAGGCTTTTAAGCATGTCTGTTGGTGAGAAAAAATAAAGAATTTACAAGCAAACTATTGCAGATTAAGGAAAATGTACTACCTTTGCAACCGCAATCGAGAGAGATAGCAAAATTAAGAATAAAAATAATGGTGCGTTAGTTCAGTTGGTTAGAATACATGCCTGTCACGCATGGGGTCACGGGTTCGAGTCCCGTACGCACCGCTAAAAAGGAATCCGCTAAAAACGGGTTCCTTTTCTTGTTAAGTCGAAATATATCTACACAAATAGATAATTCACTAATAATGAGCTTGTTTTAGTTGAGTTTCCATCCAAAAATGGGAACACGGAACCTGTTAAGACGAAAATTGCTTCAAGGCTCAAAAAAGGACTCGAACCCGACAGTGTACATTCGGGTGTACATCATCGAAGCAATCATTGGTTCATCATATTCTTTAACTCAACTAAAAAGAAATTATATGGTGAAGCTAAAAATCATTGTAAGAGACGGAAACTTGGTGTTGAGAATCAGCGAGGGCAAACAAAGATTTTATAAATCCGTCCGACACCTCCTGAAAGGAAACCCCAACATCGAAAAACATTGGAACGCCGACAAGGAGCGTTTTACTAATTACGCAGTGTCTTATTCGGAGAACAACAAGGCACTGGAAGACTTCAAATCAGCTTACAGTAAACTCGTAATGGAACATCCTGAATACACAGCCAGGCAGGTAGCTTCCGCATACACTACCTCCCAGAGATTGATTCAGGATGTTCAGGGCAACGATTCTGATTGCGCCGGAAAACGTGATGACTCCTTCGTGTTTGTAGAAAAATACCTGAAGCTCGTCATTGAGCGTGAGAAAATAAAGAATGGATGTAATTTTGAAGTTTACGGAAAGTTGTTGAACAAGTGCCGTAAAGTACTCCCCAAATTTTCCCACCTTACCTTCCAGGAGATAAATTACGACAAGTGCCTTTTTATTGCGCATACATTTGCAAAGCACAAAGGCTACCGTGGTATATCAAAGGCGTTTAGGGCATTGCTCGGAAAGGCTTCAAAAGACAAGGAAGTAGATTTCTCGATTAACCAAATTGGTGATTTTACATTTGCAGACTACAATCCAAACAAGGATGATGTAGAGCTTAAAAAGCCTGATGTTCTTGACCGCTTCCAATTAAAGCAGTTTCTGAATATGAATATGCTTGATATTACCCCAGAATACGAGGACCGGCAACAGGTTGAGCTGTACTATGATTTTTGTGTATTCATGTTCAACTCGTTCTTTGCCCCGTGTGACGTGATTAAACTGAAGTATAAGCATATAACGAAACGTCGAACAATTATTGCACGACGGAAGAAAACTCACAAGCCGGTGGAAATACCTATTTCTCCAGCTATGGAACAGATTATCAATAAGTATATGGGGAAAACTAAGGATGGTTATATATTCCCTATTATGGATGATAAAAAGGAGAAAGAATACAAAACCAAGGACTACACCTTTAAGAAATTTCGGCAGAACCTTAATATATGGTTGAAGACCCTTGGAAAAGAGCTTGGAGTATGCTATAACCTTTACGCATACGTGTTTCGTCATACGGCAATTACCGTAGCTTTGGATGGTGGATTGCCTATCTCATACGTTGCAATGGCGGCAGGGACCAGTATTGAGATGATTCAGGAGCATTATTACAACGGAGACAATATCGTCAACCAAAAGAAGTTGCAATTGGAGTTTATCAAAGCTGGAAGGTAAACATGAAAATCCCCGGTAACAGTTACACTACCGGGGATTTCAACTTTAATTACGGAAAGAAGAAATGCCTTAAAAAAGGCAATGAAGTGCAGTTCCAATAACGCCACCAATCATTGTAGCGGTAAAGTCAAGCCAGTCAAAGCCGTTTCCTTTGAGCCAGCCAAAGGTTCCACCACGTTTGCCATTCCACATCCAATCTTTCATTTCGGCAGAAGCAGCGGCGGCGAAGGCGGCACCGACACCAAGGGTCACACTGATGATAAAACCTACTAAAATGTGTTTGGGGCGATTGCTTTCAAGCAGCCATTTGAAATACTTTTTCATAACAATTCTTTTATTACGAATAGCATTTTTGATTGAGATATGTTTATTGGAGGTGATTATCCTATTTTCTCCACATCGCATATCTTTTACGATTGGCAAGGTAACTCATGTTTCCCTCATTGTCATACGCTTCACGTTCAAAAGAAATATTGCGATAGGCATTGCCTGGCATAAACAATCGAACTACCCATTCCAGCAAATAAATAACATAGAATGGTATATACCACAATTCTTTCATCTGTGCTGTGTGGATCTTCTCATGGTTCAGTACTGTAGCGCTCAAATCACGATAAGTTCCTCTGACAAATAGTACACCGAATAGATTGATGGCGAGAAAGCCCTTAAATGGAATAATGTTGTTGTAGATTATCTTCATATCGTCAAACCTTTATCTAAGAATAGACATTATGCTTATTCAATAGGGCCTAACGATATATTATTTTTGTACTTACTTATAGTTTATTTTGAAATGCTTTATAAGTTCTTCAATAGTAGCTTTATGGATTGGTACTGCAATAGGATAATTGAGAGTTTCTATGTATTGTTCTGTTGTCCATTGCTGCCAATTAGGATATATATCAGACCATTGAAAACCACCCTTGCCATGAGGGGGATAAAGTCATATATTTCGTGACCTTTATTTCTGAGAAACGATACAACATCCTATTGATATGAGTTTCTTCAACTACTTGCTATATAATTTTTTGCCATAATTATCTTTTTAATTTGATTATCGCTATATTTGCCAAATAATTAAAAATTAATGATGTATGTATAAATTTAAATTCAGTGCTTAGCAGCGTTCTTACCTATTGGACGTTGCCAAAAAAGCACTAAGAAAAGTCCTTAAATAGGTCGTTGTAGAACTGATTAGATGTTATATCGAATCATTGTTTTAAATTATTGGGCTGCTATCAAAGCGGCCCTTTTCAGTTCCTTTAAATTCTGTATTACATAAATATTCTTTGCTAAAATACCCTTTTGCAATAAGCCACTTAATCATAGATACACAACTGTCAAAAGGGCTGTTCTCAATAGGAGTACCGGCAAAACAATCTACGGTATATCTACATACAGAGAAGTTATACCCATCCTCATACTTAATCAGTTCTGGATGGTGAAGAACATTTGGTTTGTCGCAAGGAATCTCATAAGGAAGCAACTCAAGTAACCGGGGCAAGCTCCATGCTGGAATGTCATTGTTATCTATGTCTTCCAGTGATGGCGGACACAATTGTAGTTCCCATTCCAATGAATCAGTTTTTGATTTTGTACTGCGATATACCAAATCTGCTGTTTCAGGTTTTACACCTAACTCTATTAATTGTTGCGACTGCTCTATGCTTGTTGCAACTTGTGTTATAAACTGTGCCATATCGTTATTATTTTTTCATTAGTTCTTCTTCAAATTCAGCAATGATACAGTCTGCATCACCGCCATGTACCCAGTTATCCAGTACAGAGGACAAGGCTTCAATCGCCCGTTCTTTCTGCCATTCGGCACCAGCCTTAAAACCCCTCGTCAGTCCATTGTCATAATCGACCACATTTTTTACCTTAAAAGGCAGTTTATCTAAATTATTGGATTCATAATTGGCAAAGTTCATTGCCGCTTCTTCTACCGTCTGTTTCATTTAATCAATTAGGGGTGATGTGGTTGAATATTCAATTCGTTCTCTATAAATCTCTGTAACTTGTGGGCACATTCAGCGCACAAGTCGGCTTCTTGAATGAATATATCTTCCCTTCCACCAGCAGAGCCACCACCCCATTCGTCTATCTTGAAATCTAATCTCGCATTACGGAAATACGATGGTTGTATTTCTCTTCCGCAAGCATCACATATTATCGTTATTTTTTTTCATATCTGTTCAGTTTTGTTCCTTATTGATCAATTACTTTTTTCAATCTATTAAAAGGCTTCTCTTTATCAAATCTAATCCCATCTTTGAACTCCAATATCAACTGCCAAAGCTGGTTTTTGTAAACATCACCTGCTTTATAGTCAGTCTTATAATGGCATTTCTGTGTAGTGGTTATTTCCTTAAATATATTCGTTGCATTAAGATATGTGGCTCCCCATTCTGTGAGTTCTACACTAACGGTATCATTCAAATCTATTTCTATCATAAATATTCCTTTCTATTTTTTTAAACACTCTTGCATAAAGCATTAAATTCAAATTTATCACAGTTTATAACATCTTTGTTAAATCTGTCAGTACATTTATAATAATGCTTACAATTGTAACAAACCCTTTCAAATTTTTGCTTTTTCTTTACTTTAGGATATTTCATTTTTCACTCCTTTCTTTAAAGTTTTACGCAAATTGTTCTTTTATTACATATTGCAATCTCCGCACATACCCACAAGAAAATCAAATTCTTCTCGTGAGTATTCAACCCCATTAATTACGATTACCTCGCTACCATTTTGGTCAAAATAAACTCCATCATTCATTTCCGATTCGTTTTTTGTTAACACCAGCAGGATTGCTCATTTATTTCCTTTATCTCATCCGTGTCGGTGATAGGCAATACTTCCAAGCCAATCAATGACCTTAAATCCAAATCAGGAATCCGATCAAGTTTATTAGCCCAATAGCCAACCTCTTTTGCGCTAACCTCCAATAGGTCGCCTACTACTTTTACGCCCACAACTTGGAATGGTTTGTTATGTCCGGCATAGAGAAGATTGATGTAATCTCCAAGTTTTACATTTTCCTTGCTATTAAAGGTAATGTATAGCCCGCCAGTTACACGGGCTCTTTGGTTGTGCTGAACTATTTCAGCAAATGTTACTTTGTTCATATCTGTCTTATTTTGAAGGTTATTTAATTTCTCTTATTTCATATTTCTGCTTACCGAAATAAAACCCAAAGCATAGCCATTCAAACTCAAATTCATGGTTGTGTAAATTGATATTTATTGCCGGCAACAATGCCCAAAACTGAACATCAAAGTCAATATCTATTTTAAAAGTCCTTCTATTCATATCTTTCTTGTTATTAGTTAATTACCAATCTCCACCATCATTTAATATGCCATCAATAGTAGTTACACTATTTTCAATATTACTGCCTCCGTATTGTGTAAATTCCGGTGTAGGATTATCTTCCGTATCTCCGTGCATCATTACATGTAACACTCCGCTTGCACTGTAGAGCCATAACCGCTTTCCGTCCTTTTCCCATTTCTTTGCAAGACGTTTTAAACCATCAATAAGCTTGCATTCTTCCGGTGTGCATTCTATTCCGGCTTCAGTTTGATATTTCATATCTATATTATTTGCAATTATTTTCTACCAAAATCTGCTGGAGTTTCGCCCCAGCGTTTATTATCCCAATGATAAATCTCAATTGTATCTACATCAGCCGATAATGCCCGAAGGAACATCTCAGCCCGTATAAGCTCTTTGCAAGGCTTTGTGGAAGATGTTTTCTTTGCCTTGAACCATGCAATCGCAGTCATGGAATCGGTATAAATGACACGAGGCTGAAAGTCATTTTCAATAATGAACTTTACAGCCTCGATAACAGCAAGAAATTCTCCTATATTAGTGGTTTGATCTCCTAAATCCTTATAAAAGATTTGCTCTTTAGTAGCTAAGTTTATGCCTTGATATTCCGTCTTTTTATTCTTCATGGAATGGGCCGCATCAGTAGCTATTCCTTCGACCGGTCTTTTCATGTTTACCTTTCTTGTTATGAATTTCACGCATATCCTGTTTCATCTGTGCAAGAAGTTCATTTGCCGCAGAAGTAAAACATTCAACAATGTCCAATAAATCTTTAACATCACATCTCTTTTCAAGTATTGACAAACAAGCTGGGAGTGATTTAACACTTTCCTTTTGGCCCTTGAATGGGTCAAAGCGAATGATTTTGTTTCCAAAGCTTACTTCTACCTGATATTTACTACCACGTACATAATTTGTTGTAACAGTAGCTCTAAATTGCACCGGATTCGCTTCAATGGCGATATATCCAGGGATGAATGTTTCTTCGTTTGCAGTACCGGCATGTTTTATAATTGGAGTCATCGGTATTAGTACGCAATCATAAAGAACATTAACCAACACATTGTTTGACAATTCCCTGTCAATAATGACAATCTTTTTGGGGTATGGAGAATCTTGCCTAACCCCGCATACTACATTGTTTACTGGATTCTGTGAAACGAAACTGATTAACGCTCCATTTCTTTCAGATTTGATGAACTTGAGCTTTGTTTGTATTTTTTCAACGATAGATCCGTTTGGCTCGATTTTATTAGTATCTTGTTCCATTGTGACGATAATGATTGTTCAAAATAAAATACCACCGAGCCACAAATTAGCGTGACACGGTGGTACAAAGTTAATGTATAAAAGCCGTATTTTTGCAGTTTTTTATGCCAAAATTAAACCACAATACATTGATAATCAGATGATTTATGTTAAGTTTAAAACTGATGTCTATATTTAAATTAAACTCTTAAATTCAACTTGTTAGACATGCTGTAACCACACCTGTTGCTTGTTAAGGCGAAAAAAATTAATAATCCATATCTTTTTCTGTTTTTAAACGCTTTATATCCGGCAAATCAAATATCCCATCATCATTTTGGTAATTTACAATACACACTTCTGTACCATCTTTTCCAAATAAAGACAAGACTGAGAATTTATCAGGCATGGAGCCTACTCCGGGTTCTAAAACACAAATGATTGATAATGATTTTGACGCTCTAATAACATCTTCTCCCAGTACAATATATCGCCCTGGAACACGATAAAGAATGAGCGCTTTAGGGTGCAATGATTTGTAATAGTTATGCACTTCAATTTGTTTTGCGTTCATATCGATAATTATTATAATTTGATACTATCTATAGCACATTTCTCACAGAGACCGTTAAACCTCTTTCGTTCACTTTGGGAAATTTCCTTGTTGCACTTTGAACAATAATACACAGGTCGCTTTCGATGAAATAAAAAACCCCTCACTTTCTGAGGGGTTAGACCATATTTATTTGCGATAGCCTGAAGGATGAGCTTCGGCAATGCCTTTGTTGTTTTTCTCTGTGTCTGATACTCGTATTCTAAAACCATACGAACAGCTATATCATTAGCAAGCAATCCCAAAGCATCAAGTTTCTGAAGATCAATCGCAGGAAATCCGGTTATAATTGAAAGCTTGTTATACTCGTCATCTGAAAACTGAAATCGTTTCATTACTGTTTGGGTTTTGATTTTTTCTTAGGTCGTGCAAATTCTTCTATTTTGCTCCGTATCTTATCTATGGAATCCACAAATCCATCAAGAGTGTCCATAGCGTCTTGCATAGCAAAACCTCTGGCAGATTCTTGAAGTCCTTCTGGAAGAGAATATAACGCATCCTCTTCTTCGTCTCTGATTTCACCAATCCTATCAATGGCTTCATCAAGTAATTCTGTAACTTCCAATAATTCTTCTCTTCGCTCTTTATTCATGCTTATTCTATTTTTATTTCCATATCAAACGTATCTACAAGTTTCAAGAAGGTGTCAATTCTCAAATCGCACCGCCCATCTTCAAAGGCTTCCAAAACTGAGATATAACTTGATGATTGCTTAGCCAACTCACGTATAGACAACCCGGCAGATTTTCGCATTGCGATAATTGCTTTTCTCAGTCCATCTGTATTATCTGTTGAATATGTGACATTTTTCCCTACGAGTTCCATACTTGTTCCACACATTTTCAGATATATAAACACATTCCCCATAACGTACTCAAACGTTGCTTTTTCAAGAGCATTAACCTTATTTTGATTAAGCTGAAGGGCATAAGGTAGGCTATCTTTTAGTTTTACCTGTGCCTTATTTTTTATTTTAACGAGTTTTGCACTAAATTCTTGACGGTTCATATCAATTTGTGATTTAATCTTTGTAGTTTTTGAAGTATTCAATTCCTTTTATGAGGAACACCAGAAAAAAGCCAGCTATTATGCAAACAATCAATGTCGCTTCAAATTCACGTTCTAAACAATAAAAAAACGCAATTATTACAGCTGCAATCAATTGGAACCCTAAAGCAACGACTGTGCTCCATTTGACAATTTGAAAAAATGGATGGATAGGTGTGTCGCAAATACTGGGTTGTTGCTCTTGTTCATTTGATATGTGCTTGCTTGCATGTATGCAAAGTGACACACCAACTAAAATATGCAAGGTAAATATCATAATTGGTAGCCACACTCTTTCAGAAAAACCAATCATCCAGAAAGTAAAAGCTGACAATACTAAAGTTGCAATTATCAACATTTTCCCCAATAATAGTAAAATTCTATAGCTCATACTATATAGATTTTATTGTTATATTCAGAAAACAGAAACTATTATCGCTCCTAAAATACAACCGGAGCAAGCGGAAGTTATAGCCAATATCAATCCAAGGCCATTTAATCTGGGAAATAACGTCCCTGATTTGCTTTGAGAAAAAAGCCAATATATTTTAGCAATAAAACCGATGAAAGCACTTATGCCAACTACTAAAAGACCTGATAATATAGCTTTAAATGACCATATCTCATTTTCGCCGGCTTCCATAAATGTTCCTAAAATTATCCACATTATACCTGTTATTAGAAAGCCAATTCCCCAACCAATAAGCATTAGCATTGGAATGTCGGCATTTTTAATATAACCCATCAGTTTTCTGCGCTCTCTGTTTGTTAACATATTCCATTGTATTATTTATTATGCACGCAGACAAAAGAAAAGTGGACTGCCATCCATGCTAATTCGCAGGTATCGCCAAACACCTATATACACGCACGGATAGGCAGCCCACTGTATATGAGCTGTCTCCGTGCCTCGTGTATATTTGTTCAAATTGGCGATTTCAACGAATTTGAGGCACTTTTCAAATATGTCTTATATGGCTAAATAAAGCCTTTGCAAAATTATAAAATATTATTGTATTAATGACCATCCTTTCTCAATAATTCCTATTAATTGGTATTATTGTCAGATTGTTATGGTAGTTGTTTTCCGTAGTTCTCCTGTATATCCATGCGACCTAAGAGCTTTTATCAGCAAATCCGTAGGAACCAATTGTGCCGTTGTTTCATCTTCCAGCACCATTGAGATCTTAAAGGCAACGTAATCAGGGCACATATCTTTATGCGCCATAGGACATTTATTCCTATTTTTCCTATACTTGCAGTCATTGCAAAACAGCTTTAGTCTTTCCTGGTTGCTCATACATTAACTACTTTTACAAGCCTTAGCTCTCCGTTATAACCGCGACGGCGAAGTTCTCCAAATAAGTTTTCGTCACTGAAATCCGCCAAACTGAGAATAGATTTGTTCCCAGGCTGTGGTTGGTAATCCTTTGGGCGAACTTCATCTTTTTTCGGTTCTCTTTTACTTGTTGATGCCATTTTTCTATATTTATTAATTAGTTTTATAACTTTGTAAAATAAAAAGGCGATGGTCAGAATATTCCAGTGCCCTAACCATCGCCAACATAAACATGTGAGTTGACTTGCGCCTATTATACTGGCTGTAAGTCTGAATCGCGAGCAAATCCTTTTAGAACGGTGTTGTCAACTTCAACGCGATAGAAGAACTCATGTTCATCCGCATCGTTCTCGCTGAAAGAAGCATAGACCTTCTTTATTTTACCTACCTTTCCTTCATACTGAGGCTGAAGGCTATTGCTCACGATTGTTACTCTGTCATTTGTTTTGTACTTTGCTGTTTTCATTGTTGTTACGCATTAAATTTTTCTCTCCATGCCAAATAGTCTTCACGAGCTTGCGCAAGAATCTCAGGCGCTTTATACTTCAAGTCTTCCACTCTTACAATGGGAACTCCATCATAAGCAATGTATAAACGACCATTAAACTCGGTTACGTTAATGTTTTTGCAACTAATGTTTTCAAGTTGCTTTAATCGACGTGCTTGACGTGTGGCTTGATAGTTTTCTTTGATGCGCTTCAGCCGATTGAAAATAGCATTGATGAATTTCATTTACATATCTGTTAAATGATTTAGAAGTTATTATTGTGGCATAAGCCACCATATCAATTTGATTTTTATTCGTTTTATTTTACAAAACCTTTCATTTCTTTCTCGTTTATCTGAGAGAAGTTTGCAACCCAAAGACGCGCTTTTACTCTAATATAATCATGTTCATCATCTGAGATTGACCAAGATATTATATCTGAGTTGGCAATCTCATCAGCTAAATCACGTTTAACGCATTGTATCATGTATTTTGGGTCATTATCACGAGTGAAACGAAACGCATCTGTTTTACCAAACTTCCTGTCTAACTGCACAAGTTTGAAATGTTCAGATGACAAGAAGTTTATAATTGGGCGTGGATGTAAAATAGACACACTCATTGGATCAAGCTTGCGTGCTAATTTTACAAGCCATTTAGCAATTATTTGTCTTAACTTCATATTATTCAAATACTTTGATAAACGCTTTCAACATTTCTCTTTTCTCATAAACACACTCTGGTACATCTTCAGCGGTAAGCGTGCCATTAAGAATCTTCTCTCGAACCTGTGTGGCAGAAATCCCCTCAACACACATATTACGGGCCATAAGAGATAATGACACACAGTTTCTCAGAAGGAATCCTGGAAACCAAGATGTAATAGTTTCGTAGCCATCAGAATAGTAGATGGTGAATCCCGGTTCCTTCATTTGGGTTACGATGAACGAGTAAAGATAGAATCCCCAGTCATGGCTGTTGTCAGACTCATCGGTCAAATCAGGAAGCTCAACAACTTTGATTTTCTCTTTGTTTCCAGGCACAAGAAAATTGTCATCAATTGTTTGTTCTACCATTTCTTTACGTATAGTCCACGGAATAGGATTACGCTGAGATAGTTTGTCTATTGAACCTATAATAATCAATACTTGTTCATTTTCAGCAACTGCCTGTTTTATCAATGCAAGGTGTCCATTGTGAATTGGCTGGAACCGAGCCAATATAACTCCTGTTTTCATATTTGCTGCAATTTTATTGTTTTGCCCATTCTTCCAAACCGTTAGATAACTCGCTTCTGATAAAAAGCATATCACCACTTCCGTCACCCCACCAATCGTTACATTGACTGAGGAAACGTCCCATGTGATTGTCTGGACACAATTTCTTGTATATAGACTTAAACATCACAGCCACTTTGCGTCCACTGAAATGCCCGGCGTTCTTTGCGTCATTGGTGCAATAGCCCCATGCGCTAACGGTTTCAACATTGCCCGCTTCATTGCGGAACTCCATATCACAATCACCCCAACAACCATGATTGATGGTGTCTTTGAGCAATTGTTGCTCATCGGCAGTAAGTTGTGATTCAATAGTTTTAATTACTTCAGATACTTTCATTTTGATTCGTTTGTTTTCCATTCATTATATTTACGTTCCCAGTCATCATAATTTTTCAGCATTATGGTATTGGGTACATCGGTCGACAGCAAGCAATTGTCACATACTATATTTTTATTGAGGTTATCAAGCTCATACCAACCATGATGTTTAGCATATTGTTTGACAAAAGCCGTCCATGCAAAAATACCCCAAGCCTGTTGTATTTCTTTAGGTGGCTGAGGTATGTGCAATTCTTTACCACATCGTTTGCATTTAGGATGTTCAATGTCGTAACGTAACTTCTTACGTAATTCAATTATATTCATACTAACCTCCTTTTTTGATAGTTAGCTCAACAGTGCCGTTTCCATTAGTAATAGTATATTCCTCACACTTATCGTTCTCAAACTTTTGCTGCGAATACCACACTATCAGACCAAGTATTTCATTTTCTTTGATTTCTCGCCTGACTGAACTCATCAGAGTTTTACTGTTGTTTCTTTTAGCTATATAAGCAGACTTCCAGCCGGTCACAATAACGGTGTCTTGTAATTCTTTTTGTGTCATAAGTATTAATTTATATATTAATCATAAACCTCTTTTGCCATCGCCCTACATTGATTGTAACACCAATGTTCTTTCATTTTTACATATCTACCGAATTGTCTATTAAGCTTGACCATTTCCTTGTAATTATCTTCACTGATATATGTCCATATATCAAACCATGCGAAGTCAAATTTGCAAGCGGGTTTATAATCAAAAATGTCATTATTGATAATGGAAACACGGTTGTCTTGATAAAAGGGAGCAACCAATTTTATTACATCAGAGCTTTTTTCTACAACCGTAATATGTAGAACATTGTCTTTTTTAAGTAATGCTTTTACAACCATTCCAAGCCCCAATCCAGCCACCAAAATATTACCATTAGCTTTCATTATAAAATCTTGATGATCTGATATTTCAGCAGGAGTATTGCTCATTATAGTTTCTCCACGATGAACCAATTTCCAATAAATACCTGGGCTTATAAATCTGCGTCTATGTACACATTCTCTCAAATTAAACGATTTGGCATCTAACTCCGAAACATTAAACTTTTCTAAAGACCATTCGCCACAACTTCCCTCACATAAATCCAAGTCAATTTTCATGTTTATGACTATATGTTGTTAAACAATATATTGCAAACTTTCTTTTCTTGTTCAGTTGAAGGGTTATGAAAGTGCCATTTATATGAATCGCAACCTCCACATGGACGGAAGTCAATTAACTTTTGATTGATGTCAGATAAAGGCTCTGATATGTTTGCGATAACTTTGCATTGTTCAGATTCTCCAAGGCGAATACTTCCATCCCAGCTTACGATTGGCAAACAAAAACGCTGATTGTGTTCCATCAATGCTCCAATGCCTAACATTTTAACGCTCTTGAATTGAGCTAAAATCAAAGCTGAATTAGTACACGACGGAAAACCATTGAAACGTTTTGCCTCTTCATAACATTTACCACTACAAGCACGACCAAGAGGTTTCATTTGTATGTCACTGGGGTTGTCACATAAAGTAACTTTATCTCCAAATAATCGCAACGCCTTTAAGTTTGGTTTATGTACTTTATCATAATTGGCATACAAACCTTTGAATGATGAAATCTGTAAGAAAAAGCCAGATTGGTCTTTCACCATATTGGCAAACTTTTCAACAAAATTGTGGTCTTGTAGAAAAGTGCCATTTGATAATACTGAAACAGTTAAAAAGCCACTGTTTAGTGCCATTGCAAGAAAGTCTAAAAACAATGGGTGGGAGGTTGGCTCCCCTCCAGAAATCATAAGCACTCTCGACCCTATGCTCTGCGCAAAACGAAGTGCTTGACTAAATACGTCTTTATTCATCATTTCATTGCGTTCTGGTCCTGCATTCTGCATACAATGCGGACAACGCAATGTACAGTGTTGCGTTATATTGATAATCATAAATATTATTTTTATTTCATCCAACTATCATAAATCTTTTCCCAATTCTCCAATAGCCCAATTCTATGTCCATAAGCATTAAAACATTGTTCCACTGTTTCTTTAGGTGGAAGATAACGTCCATCACTCAGCATAATATAACCTTCGTTGATTTGCTGCTGAAGCAAGTCCATATCTACCGGCATAATTTCATCAGGGAATAAAACAACATCACCTTTGCCTGTTTGGTATTTTACTCGTGGTAATTCGTAATGTCCTGCCTGCCCAGTCAATAATGAACAAATGCCTATCTCTCCTGTGATAAGGTGTACTTCTGTATTGGGTGCATTTACAACCATAAAATACGCATTATCGTCATTTTGAAAGTGGTTCACCATTTTACCAACTCTTTCTGTATCGCACCTTCTCATTCTTTCATCGAAATGATAGCCGGTCTCATCGTGAAACTGGATATACTCTCTTACTTTCTTCCACGTTCTGACAGATAAGAATTTAGGAACAGGCAAATTCAAAGTTTTTTCAGTCCCGTCATCGTATTTAAGTTCGTGCTGAACATAATGTCTACGAGATGCCATAAGGCACATATCAACAACATCAAAACTCTCGTCGTAACCGTTGGTCGTGGAATATTCTTCAAGAACAACGCTTTCGCTTGATGCAATCTCATCTACAATCTTTTGAAACTCCACTTTAGCATTGGATAGCAAATTTTCAGTGTTCATTCTGTCCTGCATGGGTATTTGTGCCACAAGTTTTATAGGATATTCCCTTTTCTCATTATCGTAGCACATATTCTCCACAACACCGCAATTTACTCTGCCACACCTTTCGTGAAAGAAATCCATTGTACGAAGAACATCTTGGCTACTCAATTTGGTGGGCTGTGTGACAAATAACACATAGCTTACTTTTACCCTACTCAGGAGTTCTATATGTACATTGGTTACGCTCGGAGGCGTATCAATCAGTACGAAATCTGGTTTTATTTGCCGTAATTTCTTCTTAGCTAATTCAAGGTATTGCCTAACCATTGATTTTTCCAAGTAAATGAACTTGTCAAACATATTGCCGGAAGAGTGAATCCAAATATTTTCCTGCGGATGTTCTCCCTCAAACTCTGTATTCATGGAAGGCGTGTTGATGTCAGCATCTATAATGAATACCTTATGCCCGTCCTGAGCAAGAAGCCTTGCTATGTTGGCCGTTGTTGTAGTCTTACCAACGCCACCTTTGCCAGAATATACGATAACTGCTTTCATGTCTTATTTTAATTATGATAAAAACATATAGCCCAATTGAACTCTGTCTGCTTCCTCTTTTGTGTCAAACATGAGTGTAGTCTCACAATCACATCCATAGCAAACTGCTTTCACCTTGAGCCACCATTTGAAATTGCCACTGTCATAATCATGGTAATATGGTTTTCCTATAATCTCAGTTACATAATGCTCTAATACATTCATGACCATGTACATTTATATCTCCGAATAATCGTTTCAAGAATGTTTTTATCCTTGTATGAATATCCTCCCCAGTGGTTTTCGTAATCATACTCAGCACTATGGAATCCAGCCCATAAATCCTTGGGATAGCGAAAGTTCCATATCAAGAAAATAATATAGTACAACACTATTACGGCTCCCTCTAAAAGAGTAAAAGCTAATACGATTATAAACCATAGTAGCTTGTGAATCTTTAAATACTTCATGCTTTATATAATAATTTCAATATATTACTCTTTTGCCTTGAAATTATAAATTGGACGAATAATCTTCTGAACTTCTACTGTTTCCTGAATTGCATCTATAATAGACTGCATTGGCTTATATGCCATTGGAGCTTCGTCCAAAGTGGCTTCGCAAACAGAGGATGAATACACATCACTCATCTCTTTTGCAAACTGTTCTATGGATAAGGATTCTTTTGCCTTTTTACGTGACATCAAACGTCCGGCTCCATGAGGCGCAGAGAAATTCCAATCTGGATTGCCCTTACCCACGCAAATTAAAGAACCATCTCTCATATTCATCGGTATTATGAGTTTTTTTCCTTGGTTTGCTTGAACTGCACCTTTACGAAGGATTATTCCAGATGGGGCAAAGTCAATATAATTATGAACTGTATGGAAAGCGTGAGTGGGAATACTTGAATGTAATCCAAGTTCTGAAAGTACCAGATACGCTATGGTTTCACGGTTTAATCGGGCATACGTTTGAGTGATTTGCATGTCATATAGGTAGTTATCCTTCACCTCTCCGGTGATATATGCTAACCCATCAGATACAGGTTCAGGATTTATCTTGTTCAATTCGGTTTGAATATCTTTTGCGCGTCCTTCACTTTTCAAACGCTGGATAATTTCATTCCTGTCGATACCCCCTTGCCGACATAATGATTCTGCAATCTTTTGATAATATTGGCAAACACGAACACCAAGGTTACGACTTCCAGAATGAATTACAAGATACTTACACCCATCTTCATCCTCATTGAGTTCTATAAAATGATTTCCACCCCCAAGAGTTCCCAGTGCATTGTTTGCCTTATGTATGTCTATTGCTTGAACACATTTCAACTCTCTTAAACCGTCAAATGCAAAAACGGGAGAATTGTGAATGTTGTGTCCTGATAGCACCTTCTCATTTACTATATTGTCAAATTGTTCAAGGCTTATATCAACATTGCCCAATATTACTACAAACATACCACATCCGATGTCAACACCAACAAGGTTTGGAGTAACGGCCTCGTCTATGTACATCGTAGTTCCAATTGTACACCCCTTACCAGCATGAACATCTGGCATCACACGAATATGAGCGTGTTGATATGGCTTGAAATCAGCCAATCTCTGTATTTGAACCAAAGCCTCGTCTTCCAGAATATCTCCGAATATTTTTACATCTGCTCCAATAATATTCTTATGAATTTTCATTTTGTCAAAATTTATAATATTGCTCGTTTTTAGAACTACTATGTGATTTATTAATTCTACTAAAATCACTGAACAATTAATGGGAGGTTGCTAACACGAACCTCCCATTAATAACTATTTTTCCATTACAATCTCCCAATCTTCGGCAAACACGTCACTAATAGACGGTACCCATGAATCAGCGCGTCCAGTATTCTCATTGTAAATAAGACACTGGCTTGTATAGTCAATAAATCCTTTGCCTTTCAGAATAAGGTCTTTTGCTGATTGCGGAAGAGATTGCATCTTAGGGATAACATCACTATCAATATGTGCTGGAACCTGTTTGAACACCATTAATCCTTTTCCGTTCCAACCGCTTCTACGAATTGGAAAACCTGCTTTGAGAGCCATAATAGCCATACCAAAATTCATCTTTATTACTTTTGCACCATCAGAACCTTGCATACGCTGTATGCGAGTATCAAGAAGCCGTATATAGTCGAACATAGTACAACACTGCATTTCCAGTAAACACTTGTTGTACATATCATTAACGACTTCATCCATTTTCCCTGAATCTATGAAAGCGGCTAACTTTACATATCTTCCATTGACTTCTTCGGCTTCTATCTGCATACGGTCAAGTGATGTATCGGCGAGTTTATACGCCTCCTCAAACGGTTCCGCTGGCGACCAACCCCCGTACCCGTTAGCATATTTAATGTGATAACCCATGCGCTTTGCATACTCTGCATCAGGCACTCTGCCAACTTGTAATAAACCTCTTTCATAAGCCTCGCCCATTGTCATAGGTTCAGCTTCAATCTGCTTTGTTCCAATATACTTTTTCATTTTTCTAAATTTTAATTGAAAATTGAACCGAAAATATCATCGTCTTGCAATAATTTTCGTCCAGAATAATCCTGTCGACCACAAGCGTTTCTGAGCAAATCCGCTTTGTCTGCATCTCTCATTGCGATTCGTAACATGGCAATCATCTTTGCTAAATCACGTTGACAAATGTCACTCCACAGGACATATATATCAGTTCCATATATGCCAAGCTCATCCAAATCTTTAATATATTCAAAACTGTTTCTGTATGGATAGACAGAACCTCCTTCTTTGATTAATAAGCAGCAAGCGTTCATTGCCCCAGGGTTTCCTTCGCTCAATTTCGCTACAACGCTTGTTAAATTATCATACATTGTAATTTTACCCATAACTTAGTATTTATGAAACTCTAAACCGAAACAAACCCTTATCATAAAGCGTTGAAAAAAGTTTATATTTCTATACACATTCAACCGGCTATGAGTTGCTTCGTGTTCTAAGTACCCCACAGGTATAGGGTATGATATTTTTGTTGTTCTCATTATGTTATTTCTTTTTTAGAAGTTTGCCACATCTAATGCAATACTCTCGATAATGCTTAGTATGATATTTATGAATATGCTTACTTCGTTTTTGACCACCCTTTCTCTTCATTCTGATATATGAAGCGTTATTCCATGTTATTCTATAAGGCTCATGCCCACAAAAGAAGCACACTATACGACAAAAAATATTCATTATGCTGGTGAAAGAATTTTGGACGGGGCATCTGATAACAATTTTTTTAAAGAAACCTCTGCTTCAGAATGCTCGTTTGCAATTAAAACAATAGTATCTAAATTCCAGGGTTCGTTGTTATCGTTGATAAATTCAACCGTATAATAGCCTGAAGAAATCCCTTGATCTGGGTCTTCCCAATATACTTGATTACCAACTTTTACAAAGTCATAAGCGTAATTATAATCAATAAAGTCATTATTGTCACAATCATCCAGCCATGTTCTTGGATAACACCAATTAATTTCTTGAAATAACGTATCACATATTTTGTGATTATACCCGCATATTTTCAACAAATCTTTATGTGAATACCAATCACATTCATCCTTAGAGCCACCGCATTCATATTCAACGTTACCAATAGTTATTGCATTATCTTCTCCAGCGTATTCTGGAACATAACATGGCGCATCCCAATTATTATTATAGGCTTCCTCGTCTTTGAAGATAAAACCATTGTCACTATTTCCGAACAAGAAAAATGGCTTACCGTCATGCCAATGCACTTCTCCTATATCGGCTATTCTTTTATTATCCATATTTAAGAGTTAAGTAATAGTGCTCACCAATCATTCAAGTCTTTGATGAGCACCAGATTCGTATTATTTGCTTCGCCACTCGTTCATCTTAGCTTCGATGTCAATACCATTGTTGGAAATCAACTCCTTCATTGCGCCAAACATACGCCAACCACCGCCATCTTTGTATTCTTCAGCCAATTTATCAAGCTCGCGAAGAGAGGATGATCCTGCCAGAGGTTTTCCTTTAGTACTGAGCATCCTGCAACCGTGAAACATGATCAGGTTTCGCATTGTAAAGTAACCTCCGGCACCTTTGTATGCGTCTTTAAATGCCGCACTCATCGGTAACTCATAAGGAGAATAAAACTCTTTTACACCTCGATAGAACTCTACAACGGCACGATAAAGGTCAGCCATATTTTCAGCATATCTCATCATCTGTTCCTGTTTTTCTAACGGACACAACACTTTCTTTCGCAAGTCTTCAACGAAAATATTAGTGCCATTGAGAGTGATATAAGGCACACCCTTACAACGCTTGCATTTCATTTTTCTCTTCTCAATATGCTCATTAAGCTGTTTGAGATAATCAGTAGCCATATCGCTGGCGACTTTCCTGTTAAACCAACGGTTACGCTGGATGAAGTTCTCTTGGTCAAGCATTTCCAACTTTGCCTGTACACGTATTTCCTCAATAAGCATCTCCCAGCTGTAACGGAACCCTTTTGCTTGAAGCGCTGCAAGGAAGCCTAAAGTCTTGCCGGTACGCCAGTGCTTCTGAGTGAGCATGTGAAATACTTGAGCCATGACCCATCTACGAAACAAACGTCGATTTGGAACCGTCCCGCCCTTAAAGATTGCAATGATGATTGGGTCATCGTCTGGCAAGAATGTCATACTCCCGTTTTCTATACGGGCAATAGATTCCACACCTTCTGCATTTGCAACTGCGAATAGATTTGTTACATCGATACCAGCGGCTTTCATAGCCTGAATTTTCTTTGATGCGTTCATTACTGTTTTATTTTTAGGATTTGAATTATTTTCTGATGCAAGTGGAAGCGTGACAGTTCCGAGTCCGCTGTCTTTCCCAATAGCGACACCAACTGCAAATGATTCATGTTCTGGAATTGCCATTTCTGCGCCACACTTAGGGCATACTACTTTTGTTTCTTTCATTCTTATTTATTTAATGATTGTTGAATTTTAATTTGTAATAACTCTTGCTCTTGCTTTTCAAGCTTTTGTTTTAGTTTACTAAATGATTGTTGATATTGTTTTAGCGCATTTCTTTGCATCAACACTTTATGTGTAATGGATTCAAATAAATCTTTAGTAGCTTTACAATCTGGATTTTCTGTTACTTTAGATATGATCGAATCAATATACTCTCTTAAATATTCAACTTTGGCATTAAGCGATTGATTTGTAATTTTCAATTGCTGGTTTTCCGTCTGAAGTAGTTTGTATCGTTTGCTTCTTTGAATGTCATACTCCTTAAATTTTTGAATAGCTAAACGCAATCGCTCTACTTCTGAAAGCCCATTCAAATCGTATGGTTTTCGTATCTCTATATTATCCATTGTCTTAATATTATTAGTGATTTATACTTGTCTGATTGCCAAAACCAATAACCCTTGGCAAACTCATCCCATATCAAGTCGCTATTGAGAATTGCAATTAGGAGATACAGTTCTAAACGCAATTGAGCAAGTTCACGGTTTTCGCCGTAGAGCATATCATCTTCAGATAGCTCGTGTTCGGGTAAGGCCCGGAAGTAGCGTCTGTATCTCGCTTCACTTCGAGCGGACGGGATGCTGTGGCGATACTGCCAATAAAAACCTTCTGCCATCACAAGTAGATCGTTAACAGGAAAGTTTGTGTCATATCCCAGACTGCCTTCATACTGACCCTCTTTGATGATGTATTTACCATCAATTACAAGGTCTCGCTTCTCCAAATTGATTCTGAAGGAAGAACCATTGTGGACTTTTTCTTGCGCTTCGTTCCAAATATTTTCCATTGAGAGTTGATTAAAAAGATGTATTCAAAATTTGTGACGTAGTTCTTTAATTGGATCGATAGACAACAGGATTTGAATCCGGGTGAAGTCAGGATATAATCCTGAGAGAACCCGGATGATTACAACCTGTTGCTTAAAACTCAAACTCCTTATACATCAGATGTTACGTTACATTGATATTATGCTCAGACTTTTGACACGTCACTTTATTGGTACTGATGTGGTGAGCGGGTTGGCACGCGTGCCGTAGGAACGCGTTCTTATACCAGCCACACTGAAATTACAGTCACTTGCATAATTGATACTGTGTTGTATTAAAGTCAATCTCATCAGCTTGGCACATTTCTTTATACGCTTCGATTTAAGAGCTGGACGCCGAAGGCGAGTAATCCAGGTTGCGTACCTGGATGGATGGCCTTCGTTTGGTCCAGCTCTAATAAAGTTGCTGCCTTGAATAACTAAATTTGTGCTTTAAGTGATTATGGTTCTCAAAATTGCGATACATTCCTTTACCGGTGTCGATGCGTGCGGCCAGACAAGCGGTGCAGCGCCGGCGAGGACTGTTGATAAACAGTAAACGCCGGCTCAAACGGCGGGTTTTGGCCGCAAAGCTAAACGTAGATTTCTTGAACCGGACCAGTTGCATTACTGAGATGTCTGAAACATGAGTTGCACATAACTTTACTGGTGTCGATAGAAAGAAGAATCGCCAGAATCGACGGGACGTGGAACTGGCAGGTAAGCCTGTAGAACGTCCCGTCGATTCTGGTTACAGTCTTCTGGATTAAAGTTCATGTTTCATAATCTATCCTGTGCGGATGCCCAAATATTTATGATTGTCAGGCGTTTTTGTATGATTCTGTAATTGTTTCGATGAGATAGATCATTCAGCATCGAGGAACGGTCCCAGGGAGCGTCACTGGGGACCTCAGCGATTGCCGAATGATCTATTCTGAAATAACCGCCATTCAATCACATTCTGCATACTCAGATAATCGAACAAGAGGTCATTCTTTCTTGTGTAGCTCTTTAATAATTTCGATATTTGAAGTATGTAGCCTCGACTAAGGTCATCTTGTGGGGAACATAGTTACTCTCAAGATTGAACAGAGTCGAGGGTTGCATACTTCGATATTGAATTGAAAGACATTCCCTTGTAGCCGTACACTCGGTTTCTGAAAGTCAGCGCTTATGGTGCATTTCTGTAATAATTTCGATATTGAGACGTCATTCTGTCCGCTTGAAGCTCAGGCGCAGGAGTCGGGTACGATTACAAGTCTGAGCTGAAACTGGACGGCGTTATGACGCCTAAATTGAATGAAGCGTTCTTCTTTCAGAATATTGCACTATTAAAGGCTTTCAACCAATGTTTCATAAGCTTCACGGCTCGTTAAAAGAGCGTTCCTCATGCAACAAATAGTCAAATATCCAGGAATCTTTTGTTCTGTCTTTTTTCGGTTGCTTTTGACATTTCTTCCCTGTCCGCGTTGTACGCAACCGTTAGATTTCGTCTTCACATATCCAAGACCTCCAATTTTCTTTTTGCCAGTTTTTACTGCTCTTAGGCAATCCATGATAAACTTATTCAACTCGTTTATGTCTTCAATAACATTGCAAATTGGAAGGACTTGTGTTGCCCAACTAAACTCCCCGTTACCTTTATAAAGGTAGCGATTTACAGAATTGGTTGCTTTGGTGAGCGTAATACTTTTCTGTTTAATTGTGCGGTGTTCTATTTCTTTTTGGAAATTTTTTATTCGAGACCCACTTAATGAAATAAATTCACCTTTAATGGAGAAGCCAAGAAACTTAAACCACTTTGTATGTGTTAGATACTCCACTTTCTTCGGATTAAGTTTCATTTCCATTTTAGCAAGTTCTTCTGTAAGTACATTCATAGCTGTTTCATATCCACTTCCAATAAAAAGCATATCGTCAGAATATCGAACATAGAAGCCATCAGTGTTCGTCAACTTCTCATCGATATGATAGAGAAGAACATCGGCCAACCATGAAGCAACGGCACATCCTTGTTTGAGAGACTGATACATTTGGAGCAGATTCCCTTTCGGATCGAAAAAATAATCGCTATGATAATATTTTCTCAACACATCTATCAATGCAGAATGCCCATATTTTTGTTCCACCATATCAAACGCACCATCAATAAACCGAATAGGAACACTGTCGAAATATTTACTAAGATCTGATTTCCAGCCGATAATCTCGCCTTTAGTTTCACAAATTTCCTTTGATACTTCTTGAACAATCTTACCGCAGCCGGTTCCTTTTTGATACGACTTGCAACGGGAATGAATCATTTCCGGAGTTAACTCAAAAAGAAGATCATTGGCAATACTCAGTAATATTCGGTCCATCGGTTCGTTAACATAAACCGTTCTAAACTCACCATTGTCTTTGGGAATTTGAGCGGTATGTGGAGGTGCAATTTCGTACTTGCCATCCTTGATAGCTTGGTACATTCGAGTTCTTATCTCAGGTTTAGCTAATTGACAAAGGTCTCGCCGACTTATGTCTTTTCCAACGCCTTTGTCAATTGCATACTCCCATCGAGGCATCTCGAAAAACTTTTCTAATATAATGTCTGTCATTTTATTCTTAGTATTTTTCAATACTTGTAATAGAAGCCTGAATATCACATACTTCCCCGTCCTCAAGAGGCATATCTTCAGTTTTCTGTATAGCTAATTGCAGGACATCTTCTTCAATTCCTGCAACCACTTCTACACGAAGTACTACATCATAATGTACATTCACGTAATATTTCTGTTTCATATCTATGTCAATTAAAACCACCGTAAAATTCGAGGTGTTTCCCAGTAATAATGCTTCTCAGGGTAAAACTCTCTAAGAGCCGAGATTATTTTACTTTTCAAAGCTGTGTTCTTGATGTATAATTGTTCTTTACTCAGAGTATAATCACGGGTTTTCTTTAATCCATGCAGCGAAAGTATAGATGGAATAAATTGCTCAAATTCAACGGTTTTTCCTGATTTATACGCCATGCTATTTTGATTTTTCACCCATTAAATCTACTGCCAAACCATTCGGACATCGTTCATCAAACCAATGCCAGACATCAAAACGAGATGTGCCGACAGGGAAACACAGGAAATCTTCTTCAATTTCGTCATCGTTATTAATAGGAATGTCGCCAAATAGTTGCCATAATTGAGGAAGCGTCATTAATTCCGTATGCTCTTCACAGATATGGCACCAATTGTCCTCCTCTTCTTCAGGATAGGAACACGCATCTGAAATTATGCGAGTATTGGGATTTACCCACATTTTTGTTTCAATATTGTTGCTTCCACAAACAGAACAATACAATGTTTCCAATGATTTTTCCATAAACTATGTTTTTTAGCCGGGCCAGAAAAACTGGCCCGGCAGTGAAGAATAAAGATTAAACTGATAGGGCTACAGCAGGGCGAACAACGCCGGCGCTGCACTTGCCGCCGTTGCTACCACCACCGTTGAAATACACGTACCACGAGTTATGAGCGGAGCCCTCAGTGGAAGACCAATACCACTCTTTTCTCATTGGAGAACCACCGACATCTTCCAGCGCTTTGTTGACTTCTTTAATGTTCAAGAGAATAAGGTGCAACTGAGCAAGAGACGGAATATACTGACCTTCCTTCAGACCAATTTCAGGATTGAGTAAATCACCATAATCCTTGGTGTTGGCTTCGCCATCCCAGTCTGTGATAGCATCAAAGAAGTCTGGGTGGAAGAACTTTTCAGAACCGCATGGGGTATCAGTAGTTAAAGCAATCTCTTCACCATCTGCGGCATCGTGGAGCGCAACCGTAGCAATTCTGTTTCCCATCTTAACTGCTACACCAATGACCTGACCTGCAATTGATTTCGGGTCATCAGTTACTGTAAGGTGTCCACCCTCCAGTACATAATAAATACCGTCTGACCAGAACTGCTGCTGGTAAGTCGGTGTGATTTCCTGTTCTCCACTAATTACAAAATTGAATACTTGTTTTGCTTTCTCGACATCGAAGTTAAGATTGGCTACAATCGCCATTTTGAGCTTCTGAATCTCTGTAAGATTTGTTTCCATTTTGATTTGATTTTTATGAATAAAAAGTTTTATATAAAAAGAAGTGGAAAGGCATACACTTTAACAGTGCTACCTTTCCACTTCCAGTTGATTTGAGAGATAAATTTGATGTTGGTTATGTGGTTACATCACTCACTTCATCCGTTTCTGGAATTTCGTCTATGATATACTCAAGATGTCCAAATTCTATGTCATCCAACCGCATTTCTTCATTACCATATTCTTTATCATATCCGTAAATCTCAAGGAAGCCATTCACGATTGCTACACGAGTAATGTAACAATCACAATTTGTTTCCCAATGACTGTCTCCAGCCATAACAATCGGTGCCTGAATACCTTCAATACCTCCTCCGTTTTCTGTCTGAAAACGAAATTCTCCACCATGAGCGAGCACGGCTTTTTTAAGTTCTTCTCGCTCTTGCGCTTCAATCTCTCTGTATTTTTTGTAAAAATCTGTATGCTTCATTGTTCTTTTGGTTCTGGTAAATGTTCAAGTATATCAAGAATACCACTCAACGGAATATGGTCAAGCTGAATAGTTTCTGTAATGTCTAAGCAACTGCGCTCATCAACACCGTAAAAGTTCAAACCATGTTCTCCAAGAACCACCGATGTCATATAAAAAGTCCCTTGCTTTCCTCGGTAATATGTATAAGCATCAACAAGAGGAAGTTCCAATTCGCTCAAATCATCAATTTTATCAAGCCTTTCATCATTTTCAGTGATGAAATAATATGCACCACCATGTGCCCTGATAGCATCAATTAACGTTTTATTAGCGTCATCTTCCAGTGAAAACCAACGCTCATTCAAATTGTCTATATTCATATTTATCAATTTATGGTTGCCAATCAGTATCAAGTTCGTAATCGCTTGTTGGTTCAAATGTGTTAATTGGTATTTCTTTATTTTCCATCATATCGTCAACAATAGAAATTGCTTCGTTTTCCGAAGTAGCAATCACTCGAATAGACCGGGCAAAATCCCAATGAATGTCCACGTTTATGTAATTGGGTGGTAACGGACATTCTCCGTCAAAACAGTTATACCATTTCAACAGAGTTTCTTCATTATCATATTTCTTCAGAGAGAGCTCAAAATACGTATTATTTTGACAAGATTGAATCTTTGACTCTGAAGCATTTGGTTCACCAGCAAGTCGTTCTTTTGCTAAAACAACAGCCTGTTCCCATATATTGTCTTCTTTAGCAAGTCTTTCGCAATAATCATCCCAAAAAGACGTAAAGAAATCACATACTTTTTCAGGCTTGATACCAAAACTGTTATTATAGTCAGAAACATACATGCTTCCGAGCGTTATTTCTTGACGGAGCGGCCACAGATATTCATCTTTCAGCCACCCGTCTTCATCGAAAAAATCCGAGTATTCCATAAACTATGTGTTTAATAATTGTGGATAAACGTCAAAATAGAAGCATTGGACAATAGTGAAATCTTCCACGCCCGAACCAACAAGAGCTATAAAATCATGTAATCCATCACAATAATAGAATATCTCATCATCTATCTCATCATAGACACCAGACGACAAAAAGATTCTAACTTCTACAGTTTCTTGTGTATCTTTCCATTTGATTGCACAATCGGCAAAATGAGGTTCATATCCGTTTTCTGTACAATATTTTGTGTACATACTATTTATTGTGGCTTCCAAAGCACATTCTTTCGCGTGCTGAATTAAACAGCGATAAATTTGTTCTCCAAGTTCATCCCAGGCAATCATTTGCTGGAGATTTTCATCATAATTGGCTATTTCACCAGCGAAAAAACAAGCTTGGTCACGAATTTCATCAGCAATTTTAAGACGTTTTTGCTCATCCGGTTCGTGCTGATAATCTTCGATAAGCTGAGAAACTGGAATGTCATATTCGCCACATACTTGGCATATATAATCCATACCATTTGGACCTTCATCAAACAGGTCTATTTCTTCTCCATTAGGAAGTGAAAGTAACAGTTTCATAGACGTAATATGTTATATAATACAACCAGAATCACAAATCTTCAAAATTCAGGCACAATTGATACTTCTTATCAAGCTCCTTTCGCTTCAGTTCTTTGTCATATTCATCCGCATGTGTCAGGGACTCTTCTTTGTATTCTTCCCATTCCCATTGGTCAGGGTAACGCAATGGATGTTCATCTGCATATTTTGTGTAAATACTTCCGAATTGTTCATAGAGATTCCATTCGTCTTTTGCTATATCTGTAATCGGATTAACACAATGTAAATCTGTATTGCACTCAACGTATTCATACATATTGTAATTAAATTCATCAAACCATTCAGGGTCAATAAGCTGCATCAAATACCCAATCATATAGCTGACATAATGATTGTTGTCTGGATCAACTATCAATCCGAACCATTCCTCTATATCATTGCTCATCCAACTCCAAAAACCACTACAACTTGTATGGTTACGGCGAATAATATCTGCCAGTTCTGTGCGATATTTAGGGTCGTTGGCTATATCGCCTATACGTTTAACCATAGCATCATAATCGCCTATCTCAATAGTTGCATATATCTCATCCGTACTAAAATTGTACTCTCTTGGAGATGATACACAAGACTTAATCAATTTTATATCCAGTTCTAACAAAGCATTTATCTGATCTACATATTCTGTAGCAAACAATTTTCCAACTTCTTCACGATAATTCTCAGGAAATCCCCAATCCTCTATCATGTGGAGGCTTTCAAAATCTTCATACTCCCCGTACTTCATTTCGTGGGTTTTTGTCCATTCGTTCTCGCTTTGGTCCCAAATTCCTTGATAGAATCCAGTAAAACCAAGCACTTTAATGTCTATTGTCGTTTTCATATTTCAAAAGCTTTCTGGATAAAGAGTTCTGGCAATGTTATAAGCAAGTTCTTCATAACAAAACCAACAGATAAACGTATAATGAGGCAGTCTACTACTGTTTCTTACAGGTTCACCTAAACTTTCTTCAAAGTCTTCTACAAAATTTTCCATATCGTCAATATGCCGGATGTAAAACTCCTTACAATCGGAATGGTAAATAAACATACCAATCATACCGGAGGAGCAGCCACCATAAGAAAGGTCATGGAAAAATCCATGTGGTGTATCGTAATTTTCAGAATGACCAGCCATGTCTTCTATAAGCTCATCTACAAAATCATATTTTTCAGTGTATGCTTGCTTAAACATGCCAATCAAAAATGTTTCAGTGTCTGGAAGGTCGTCAGCAAGAATAGAACGGTCTGCACGGTAGCCAAAGAAGTGCTCGTAAATCTCCTCCGCATCCTCCTCACCCTTAGCCATCAGCCAATCGTAAGGTGTTTCTCCTTCATCGAGATAATCCTCAATGGTTTCTTCCTCGCCAATAAATAACTCCATCAGGCGTTTTGAGTCGTCTTGGTGGTCTTCAATGTATTGCGTCCACCAACTAAATACATATTGTTCAAATGTCTGTTCCATGTTTTTAAGAATTTGGTTGTTCCCAAAGTATTTCTTTGTTATTCGCTTCAGACAAAGCATCAGACAAATTCTTTATCATTTGTTCGCACTGCTCCATATCTTTCACGACATCAGTAAGGCGATACGGCGCTCCCTTTTTGCCATGCCCATCAGGGCCGACCCAAAGCATAGCTTCCTCGTCTGGGTCATACCCTTCATAGTAATTATCAACTTCCTCTATCAGGGTATAGATGTCATAATTTTGCATCGTAGCCCAGAAACAAAAGTCTTGTCCAAAATCGGTGTACTGGGAGAATGTAAACTCAACATCATCACCATTGATTTCAGTGCTCACGGAAAATCCTTGACTTTCCGCGATTTCTATAATGCGGTCAATAAACTCTTGCTTATTCATAGTTACTGATATTTACGATATTCTTCAACTTGGTCAATATAGTCCATGCTGTTCCACCAATCCATAAAATCTTCAGTAGCCTGGTCCCAATCGCATTCGGTTTCGCCATCCTCGTTGATGCTTTCGTAGTCTTCGATTTTTAACCCGGCAATAGCGAATAATGAATTGTAATCAGTTGAGGTTTCTTCTGCCCATTCTTGTGCTTCAGCAACCTCTGTTTCTGTAATATCAGCTTCCAGGTGTTCCGCATCGGTATAACCCAGCCATTGACATATAGTATCAAAGTCAAACCAGAAAAAATCATTGATAGCCGTATCAGACCAACCGTCAGCAGGTTCTATTTCCTCCATCATTTGCTCTACCGTATCAAATTGCTCACTGGTCAACAGGTCAGCACGGTCTTTGCCTCCGCTCCAAAATTGGAAGTTACCGAGGCTGTCTTCTACAAAATATTTCATATTATTTTTTACTTATTTCGTCCAAAATTCGTTGCATCTTAGCTCTTACTCCAGCTGGGGAGTCAAAAAATCCCCATCCATTTTTTATTTCCTCGTCCGAAAACTCATGGATATACGTCAACAGCCCAACTCTTAGTGCTTCGATAACATAAACGCTTGCAAGTGAATTTCCATCCAAATTGCAAGCGTTTACTATTTTCTGCTCATTAGTAAGCGTTTTTTTCTGTCTCATCGCTAATCAGTGATTAAAGTATTGATAAGCCACATCAATTGCAGCCTGACATGCTCGCTTGGTGCGGTATTTCCCGTGACATAGGTATGTACTCCAGCAATGACGCTGGGTGTCATAAACGCACCACCATTGCTTTCCGTCAATAGCAATGCGTTTTTCAGGGATAAAACGAGGAGTGTCCATTTTATGCTACTTCTTTTAATCCGTGCTCAGAAATCACTTCGTTAATGAGCTCTTCTGTTTCCATAAAGAATCCCCAACATGAATGAATCTCTTCCCAGTCAAAATCATCTTCGTCTTCACGATTTGGGTCTTGGAAATGCTTCGTATATAACACTTTCTCTTCCAGGACATAGCCTTTGACATCACCCCACATCCACATGCCGATTTCTTTGACTTCTTCATCTATACATTGAATAGCACCTTCTCGCCAGTCAATGTCAGTTCTACCACACATTTCGTTATATCGTTCTTTCGTAACATAGGTAATACCATACAAATAATCACCCTGAGAATATCCAGTAGAACTCCATTCCTTAATCACCAAATCTTTGGCACAATCACGGATTAGATCAATCAAGTCATCTTTTTCCAGACACTCCGTTAACTCTGCACGATAATCATGGTGTTTCAAATCATACGGAGTAAATTCATATTCTGTGCTCCAATACAATTTATCGGTTGCATTATTCCTACATTCTATCTGTAATTCCCAAAGACGAGAAGATTTATTATATATAAATCGGACACCAGAAATGCTTTCACGTTTAAGGTATGTAATGATGTCTTTTTGTTTCACCACTTTGCTTGCCATGTAGTGCAAAGATTCTTCCAAAGAATGATTGTTGTCCGAGAAAAAGTCACTCCAATCACACTCCTTATGCAGTCGATGCAAGTATCTATCAGAGTATTCAAACAAATACCGACCACACATGTCACAGTTTGTTATCGGGCATTCGGCATCTGTATCGTAATATATTTTGATACGATAATTGCCAATTTCCTTCATTTCTATCAATGATCTTTCAACCATAATCACGTTACTTTTATTTATTGCGGAGAGGATATAAAAAATGCCGCAGCCCAACCAAGCGAACTGCGGCACCAATCAAAACTCTCAAACACACAATTTCTAATCATTTAAAGGCTCACCTGTAATAATTGACATTGCTATCCGATGAGCACGAATCATTCCTTCACGATAACCACGTGGATAGCCCTCACGATTGCTTAACCAATATGGAATGTTCTCAGCCCACTCACGAATTTTGGCTAAGATTTGCGCTTCAGAACGTTCATCGGTGTTCTCATGGAATATCTTCTTCTCACCATTGTAATGTTCCATAATCCATTCCAGCAGCAACTCACGATTGCGGTCATCAAGCTCAGCATAAAACTTCACAAGATAGGAATTGGTGTCTGTATCATTGATAGCAGTACACCATTTCTGATACATGTGGTCAAAGTTACAAGTCCACCGTACTTCAGCCAAAAATTGAGGCACGGCACCGGTTCTCCGGTCGCCATTAGCAGCAACCCATTCATGTTGAATACATTGGTAATTCCATCCAAAGAACACCCATTTGTTGATGGCTTTGATAGCCGTTTTTATTGATTCTGTCATACGCAATCCTCCTGTTTTATGAAATATTTTACGGTACGACCACATTTTGAGTCATAATTGTAATACATATAATTGTTTACATAGTTGTCAAATTCCCGATCGCTTTTTGTCCAGCTTTTAGATATAGAATACAATGCGCGCCACGCATTTTCAAGTCTCATTCTATCCGGTATTAGACAAATCGTCTTGCCTTCACCGAATTTTATCCTGGCTTTGCGCTTATCAATACACACATATTTGACTCCTTTATCTATGTATTCTTCTTGTTGCATAACAATACCACTTTAAGTGTGAGAAGCCCATCCATATCGAGGTTCAAGCTGAATGGAACCATTTGTCTGGTAGCCATTTCCAGGCCAGCCGTGAAAGATTATGCCGCCATTCAACCGGCATTCCCCATTAACCATTTCTGCAAAAGAGAACTCATTATATCGTTCATTATACCAAATAGAAACCTTATGGGATTTCGCTTGCTGGCGATAGTTGTGAAAACGCTTAATGCAATTCAATAAACTATCATCATCATGATTACGACAATCCTGAATAAGTCCTTTTAATTTACTGAGAGATATACCACCAATTTCCACTGACACTTTGAATTTAGTGGGGATCTTTTCATGTTCTTGCCCCCATGCAGTAACAGCCATTTCAATGGCATCTATTGTGATATTACGTGCTTGTTCCAAACCGATTTGAACCACATCATCCTTGGTTACGAAATAAATATCTTCAGTAACCTGACTGCATCTGGGCCACAAATAAGCGTGAATCCAGCTATTTTGTTGTGCAATATCATATCGAAACGCTTCATTCTCAAAGTAATCCTTTCTGATTTCGGACAAACGAATAAGATAAGTGTGCGACCGGTGTACCATCCACAAAAAAGGGAAAGCTTTCACGCCTTTCTTTATGATATATTCTTTGTCGTACTTTTCAAAATCCGACTGGAATGCGATCATGTTGTTAGCCACAATCTCAGCCATTTTGTTTAATATATCTGTTACCATATTATTCAAATGCTTATTGTTTTACGATATGATAGCTCTCCAGTGAACCCGCGTCTACGCAACTCACCACACAAAGCTTCATCCGATAATTCTGACATATCTACAGAATTACTTCTTGATGTCTTAGTCTTTGTAAATCCATGTTTTTTACATGTATTGCACCGGTATGAAAGACCGTCAGCAGCTTTTGCATTTTTAGCAAATTCAGATATTGGTAGTGTTTTACCACACACTCCACATATTTTTGTCTGTTCCATATATTACTTATCTTCTATTGTCATTAAGGGTTTTATGGCTTTAAGACCACATCTTGAACTCCATCTACCCATAGTGCTTCGTTCAGGATTAAGGTCAGGATGTTGACATGCCCAAGCAACGATTTCACCAAACAAGCCATCTTTGAGCCATTTCTCATTAGAATATTCTTCTATAACTTTCTCAACCTCTTTTCTCTTGTCCCCATTGACTATCAAATACATGACTCCTATTCCATCTGCTCCTTTGAGCACTACGGCGGTTTCGTGAAGGTTTGTTGCATAACTGATATATCCCACACCAAGGTCAAGAATAGTATTATGTGCAAATATCTTTGTACCGCAAAAATCTATCGGCTTCTGCGCTTCAAACTTCTTTTCCATTCTCTTTAATTTGATTGATGAACCATATCAAGTTTTTTCTGCATGGCAGTAGCATGTGTTTTCCACCATAATTTGTACACTGGAGTTTCAATCCCAAAGTAGCGCTTCCAGAAGTGTTTTGCAATCCACAACAAGCTCTTAATTATGATACGCAAGATTGCAATCAAAATATCATGCGTAAGTTTGGATATGTAAGATGTTGATTTTTGATTATTTTTCATATCGTCGATGTTTTTGCCTGATTTTATTGATTTATATCGCGTTTTCATTTTCTTTTCTTCTGAGGATAAGCATAGTTTTTATACACACCATTGCTTGTGCAAGTGGCAACTTTTACTGCTTTGTGAGAAATTCCCCACGCTTTGTATGTTACTGTTTTCATAAATTTTTGGGTATAAAAATAGCCACAACCAGATTACTCCGATTGTGGCTATTGACATGATTATGATTAATTTACAACGCTGCTAATATTTTCCTTGCTCTCGCTTCAACTTTATATTCAAGCACAAGTTTCTCAGATTTAATCCTTTGAGTTCGCGCTTCCTCGAATGTAATACGACATCTACCGGCTTTCTTGCTACGAATAGGTCGAGCAAGGTCATTGAACTCACGTTCCTTGCGTCTTGCGATTCGGATTCGATTATACTCGTCATCACTCATTTCTATATCGTAATTAGACTTGGCTTTGGCGTTGACAGGAATAAGGCAAGCGTATATTGCTTTCCAATTATCCCAAGTGATTACGCGACTTATGTTCACGAAGAACATAGCAACTCCTTGCTTCAGCATTATCCCCAAATGGCGGGCAAAAATTTCGCTGCGCTCCATGTGTTCAACAATCGCATGTTTGCCTTTAATACATACAATCACGTTTTCACGAGTATGTGCAAGAGTTTCCATTTGCTTCCAGAAACCAACAGACAGTTCAACATTATGTTCTGCTGCGAATTTGTACAGGTCATCACGTTGAAAATCGAGCAAGCTGGGAGCGTATTTATCTGCATTGCTTTCAGAAGTTGCAACCGCTTTGATAGCATTAATTTGCTGAGCGGAAAATAAGTCTTTGAATGTTGCCATTGTCGTATTAAAAACCGGCTCCTTGGACCGGGGGAAAATTTTGGAAAGTCACGCGTTTAGGGCTTTTGCCACATAACAACGCATAATAAGTGGACACAAACGTTATGCAAGCGCAGCACATGTATGTATGCGTGTCGCAAGTGGACACGTTACCTGTGTGGGCTTGACGCATCGTGGACGCGCATACTTGCATAAGAAAGCCACCCAACCCAAAGGGCTGAGTGGCAATCGTATTGAGGTTATGTTATGCAGCTTGTTCATTGGTTTGCACTGCACTTGTTTCGGGTGCTTTTTCCTGTGCAGGAGCTTCGTTTGCATTGCCCACAGCAGCGTTATACATGCTTTCAGCCTTAGCGAGAATAGACGTGCGGAGGTTAGCTTGTTTTGCGATAGCCTTTGCAGTTGTTTTAAGCAAAGCGGAAAGCGTTTCACCCTCAGCTGTAAGCAAAGGCGAGGTCTTTTTTACGTTGAGGCTTGTGTGTCGGAGTAACAAACCGTCGTCAAGTGTGAGAGCGTTTTTAAGTTTGCCATCGCTATCGGTCTTGTACACTACGTTACCTGCAAGCCAACGTGTGAACGTGCTCTTTGCGGTTAATTTCGTTTCAATCTCTTCACCATTCACAACAACGATTTTGAACGCTGTGGCAAAGCCGTTACGCTCTTGTGCGTCTGCCACCATGAGAGCGAGCAAGGGAAGCAATATACCGTCACCTGATGCACGACGTACTCCCTCAATCGCCATAAACTCGGTTGTTTCTTTCATTTCACCGTCGATGCGTTTCTTTGCGTTACGCAGGAGCACCGCTGCATTTGCGGGCATTGTGTTCACGTTAAGTTCACCAAAAGTTACGTTGAACTTGATTTCGTTTGCGCTGTTTGACTTGTTAGTTTTAGCCATAATCATGTCGGCTCGGTCCTTGCACCTATGTGTAGCCCACACACCGCCTTTCGTGTGTCAGGTGATTAAAATTTACGCTTGACTCTGCTTGTCGCATTGCTACAAAATGCGGTTTTCGCCTTGTCACGAACGGACATAGTTATGACCTATGTCGGGAGCATTAAGCGTGTCAGCATGATATGCAGTTTAGACCCTGTTACCCTACGTGTACTCAATATGTCAGACATAAATTTCCACCACTCTCCGAGGGCTATCTTGTGCTCACGTCGTATGCCATAAGGCTCGTACAACGCTTGTCGCATATCAATCATTTCAAAGAACTTGTGTCGTACTCTCGAACACCTGCCGATGTCGATTTCGGACGCTGCAAATATGGGGTTGTAATGCACTGATTTCCAAACATTTTTGAAAGAAATTTTTGAAAAACTTAGCGCATGAGGCGAAGCCGGCGCGCGAAAAGTTTCGTGGGCAAGGAGGCGCAAAAATGGGTGCGTTCACATGACATGGGCATGGACGCCTCATAGTGGGCGTACCCATTTTGCGCACCCACCTCCAGACGACATGAGCGCCCATGAATCGCTCTCGAAGATGTGGCCACACGTACCTCATGGGCGCTCATAATTTCACGCAATAATGGGCGCCCATCTTGCATTATCTGCACGCCCAAATATATTGCACACATGGATGTACATTCGTACCCACATATCCACACAAAATATGGGCATCCTCACACACCCAAACATACCCACATTTTACCCACGCCAGCCCACAAATTTCGGACGCCCAAACATGGCGGTGGACTCACACGTTCAGGCAAATTTTGAGTGCCCACGAGTTGCATGGGTAGCCATGAATTATGTTGGGCTCTCACGATATTGCGCAACCACACACAAACATGGACACGCAATATCTGTCGGCTTTGGGTGCCCATGTTTGTGTGTGGTCTTCCATGAATTGTGAGCAGCCACGCAATATTTGTGGATGCACACAATCGCAAAGTACACGCCCACAAGATTTTATGGGTGCTCACATATTATGAGTGGGCTCACACAAGTTATATATGAGCACCCATACATTACGCATGGTCGCCCAAACATGTGGCAATATTCACGCATTTATGGGCGACCACGATATTGTGTGTGGTCTCCCATGATATTGCAGTGGGCACTCACAATACCGCTTGCACGACCACGACGGTTTGTGGATGCACAATAACCGTAGCGCATGGGCACCCAGGAAAAATTTGAAGCCTCATGCGTTTTGCTGGACAGCCACGAACTGCCGATGGGCACCCACACGGCGCTATATGGACGCGTATGTCATGCACGTGCACGCCCATACCTGTACACGCTATGCACACAGTGTGGGCATGGGCGCGTATATGTATGCGCACGAAAATATGTGGGCACGCATTATGCACGCCCACGCACGTAGAAACGGCAAAACCCCGACCCCTTTGGGGTCGAGGCGATTTGGTAGCCGGTGTGGTCTGTGGCTTTATAGCAAAGCTATAACGGCTTGAACGAGAGATTTCGCTTGTTTCGGTTCGGCTTTGCCGACAAGTTTATCAAAATCACCCGAAGGGTGGAGGCTGAGGAAAACCGTCTTTGCGACCTCTTCGAGGTCGAGGGTTGCAAGTGCAGTGTCTTTGGCGTGTTTGTAGCCCTTTTTGCTGGCAAAGCCAGCAAGCAGCGAGTACGAGTAGGGTCGGATATTCGGTTGCATCTTCGATGCAAGTTTTTGCGTTTTGCCGTTTTTGTCAGTCGTTTTGCCAAAGGCAAAGCCTTCGTTTTCGTCCTTTCCAAAGGCTTCGCCTTTGACTGCCATTGCGAGGAGCTTAGCGGTGTGGTCAAAGACCACAGCCCACATTTCGCGAGTTTCTACTACCCTTTGGGTAGTAGCGGTTGTGGTTGTGGACTGAGATTTAACAACTTCGTTGTTAGCGACTACGTTTGCGGATGTTTTTGCTGATTTTGCCATGATGTTGAAAATTTTGATTTTGCCGAAACCCGTCGGCGGCGGTTTGTCGATGTTGACGCTGCAAAGTTAGGGCTGACACTCAAGGCGTCACGGCACGTAGCTTCGCCTGTTTCCGCAGGCATTATGCGCAGGAGAAATTGCGGGCGAGCTTCCTGTGCGTCCGTGCGGTGTTGTGCAGCCACACGAGAGCGTCATGCGAGTGTCATGCGCTCCCACATACGGGGTTGTTTATCGCGTACAAGTGGGCGCATTATGGGCGAGCACGTATTGCGAGTGGGCATACAGGCGCATCGCAGTGGGCGCACACTTGTAACGGGCTGACGCTCAAGCACTACCACGCACACATTATGGGCGCACAGTAGTCGCAAGCTGGGTGCGGATGGGAGTCTGCGTGTAAGGGCAATTTTCGTAGAAAATTGGGTTGATTTTCGGGGTGTCCCGACCTGCCCACGCTCGTGTGTGTATGCCCATGTGTGGGAGTGGGCAGGTAAACCCGTAGGGTTTCACTTTGTACAAAAGTGAAAGTTATAAAGTGTTGAAAATCAGCGATATTTGAAGTATAGCGATAGCAAAGACAGGAGCACAAGCAAGTTTTGCACCCCAAAGGGGTGCAAGCGTGCAAAAACGAAAAATACGAGGGAGGGTGTGCATGGTGATGGGGATTCCATATATATACTACGCCCCAATTTTTCAAATCTGTTTTTCTTAACATGATTACTGAGAGTCTAAGCCATGTTCCGTTTCTGCTATTTCATGTTAAGTTGAAATCTTCCAGTTACACATTATTATATATAACATGTGCCATCCCCGGACATGTTGCCATAAATTTTAATTGTTGCCACATAAAACGCTTAAACATACAAATTCTAAAATTTTCCCCAGAACCGATATTTCAAATCCGTTTTTGACAATATCTCCATCAAAATCCGACATCTATTCGCATACTTTTGAAAATTATACTTACCTTTGTCTAAAAATTGATATATTCATAATCCTAAAACAATGAAATCACAGTTTCAGACACTATCATTTTTGTCTAATTATGTCCCAAAAACGCAATTAGACTCTGAATTTATAAATTCATTCTTGGTACAACGCTTCCAGATTACCCCAAAAACGCCCGTGTTTTCCCCTAATTCCGATTCAAACACGATAGATGTGCAATCTTTCATCCAATGGTTTGAAAATGGCTTAAACGCGCTTAAAATCGCTTGTTTCAAAAATGAGATTGTTTTACTGGGTAATTGCACTCTTCAGACATGTGAAATCATTGGAACGCTCCTTGAAGACGGGTCCATAAGTACTGAAATCCGCTCCGTAGCACCTGAAGAAATATCCGAAGCCTCTGAAAACGATTCCCATAAATTCTATGATGCCCTTTTTGCCAGCAATCTTCAACCTGACCCAATTAAACTAAAGCTTGTTCCCAAATACATTCCCCAAAATGGAGACCGAGTGATATTCTATGACTATTCACTGGAAACTCAAGGTGTCGGGGTAATGCACCACATAGACTCTGAACATGATGTGATGTTCTATTGTTACTTTACCTATCCGACATCGAACCGTCCTAAGCAGATTGGTTATTCTCTTTGGGAAACTCCCGGATATGACATACGTACTATGGTATTCGAGAGCATCAACAAGGAAAACATACAGACCACACTGGGAAACTCAACCAGTTGTTTTCGCCGTCTTGGAAGAGAGCTGGAAAAGGTCGGAAAAGTGTGGAAAGACAAATTGCTAAGAATCGAACCGCTGAAAGTTGAGTTGCCGGTAGGAAGCAAATACTTCTACATTTCAGACAAAATGGAAGTTAGGACGGAAACAGAGAAAGGAACCCCGACATCGCATCTCCGCTATCTTGCCGGGAACTATTTTACGACACATAAATCAGCTATGCTAATGCTTGCTCAATTCAACGCCAAGCTAAGAGATTATCTTGCATCTGATGAATGGCCAGAAATTATAGAAAAGGATTAAAATAAAAACGACCGGCGATATTGGATGAAACCATTTGCCGGTCGTTGTTTTTGCAGACACATTACTGGAGTGCTTCATGTGCTATCGTATCTGTGTAGCCATTCCGCTCATTCCACTCTACCACATTCTCCGCTGAAAAAATATATGCTTTTTTGTGTACTCCATCACAAGGCTTGTATTTGTTGCATAGAACACCTGTGAACTCGTTATACCTTACGGATGATAAATTGTAGCACCAAGGCTTCAAAAGATGATCTGGAAGCCCGCCACCGCTTTCTAAGGCTGTTCCTTTGCCGTCTGTGAACTCATCAATGATATTATCGTCTCCTGAGACAACAAAATCACGATAGAACTCCTTGATTGCAGATTCCATTGGAGATAGACTGGTATCATCGGCAGACAAAATGAGATTGATAAGTTTTTTGTTCTGGGAGTTCTTAGCTTTCTTGTCAACCTTACCTCCTTTGCTTGGAGTGAACACATCGTTTGCCTCTATATCGTAGAACCGGTCAATTGCAACTTTCAATGCCGGAACCGATTTATCTTGCATAGTACATGGGCTCCACTGGAAGATTTCGTATGGATTGAAATCCTGGAATGTCGTAAACCCAAAGCTTACTTCCCATTCATTGTCATCTCCATACACATACTTGCCTTGCTCGATTGCACCAATCATATCTTCATACACATTCTGGGCAATCGAATATATCTCGTCCTGTGGTAGTGCGGCACCGATCATCTCTTTCCAATCTAACAGCTGGGGTTCATCTTCTATCTCGCCTTCTTCATTGATTCTTGTTGAGGGATGGTAGTGTTCGCAGTAAAGGTCAAAGATACCCCACCAAAATTGATAGATGAAAAAATCTACTGGGGATTTCACAACCTCATCAAGACAGTCGACAATCTCTTTGGCCCTTTCGACTTTTATGAATGGTTTGTTACGATAAGAGTTCTTTGCCCTCATTGCCCGTTCTGCTCTTTTTAATTTTTGCTGGGAAATATCATCAATATCCATGAAATCTTTTTTAATCTTTTCTGAAGGTTCATCAAGGTCTATAACCTCAACCTTTCCGAAACCCTCAAAACTTTTTTGAATATTTTGCTGGAAGTTTTCGTTTTCTTCTTCTGTCTGAATCTCGTTTTTTAGAGGGTTGCCCCCTTTATTATTATTTTTATTATTATATATTATTACTGTATTGCAGAAGTGCAACACTTTTGAGGCTAAAAGTTGCAGAAGTGCAACATTCGATATTGCAGAAGTGCAACACTTTTCAGACCCAAAAATCGAGTTTTTTGGGAAATTTCCAGTCTCAAATGCTACTTTTATGGCTTCAATTACCCCATGTTGCAAAAGTGCAACATCTAATGTCTCAGAAAACATTGCAAAAGTGCAATATGTGTTGCAGAAGTGCAATGTTTTTGCTATCTCTTGTGAGAAATGTTGCACTTCTGCAACATTGAAACCCAATTCCTCTATGTTGCACTTCTGCAACATTTCTTGGTTGCGTTGGTCTGAATGTTGCACTTCTGCAATATTTTCAACTTCTGAACTTGAATATGTTGCAGAAGTGCAATACTGCATCGAAATGGAACTGCCGGAAACTCCAACCAATTCAGAGCGACATTGCACTTCTGCAACAATTCCGTAATTTTCTAATACTTGTATGCCATTTTTGGAAAATTCTTCAGCGAATTTTTCCTTGTCTGACTTGTTGAGCAATTCGTAGTATTGCACAAGTGCAACATATTGGTCGCACATCATAGATATTCCGTTCTTGTGTCTTTTAATTAAACCAAGTGCTTCCAGCCGTTCAAGCGATGCCGGTACGGTTCTATACACATTGAGTCCAGACATATATCCAAGTTGTCTTTGGGATAATATGATTGTTTGGTTATCAAGAGAGCTTGCCAACTGTTTCCTGACAATATCAAGTAAACATTGAAATAGCAATCGGTCCGATGTATTTGGGATAAGCTGATTGTTCGCATGATAATGCAGTCCATATCCAGCTACTTGCGGTTTGTTCTGTTTCATATCATTTCTGCTTTATAATTTCTTGAATATTCTTTATGATGTTGACACATTCCTGAGCTTTCTCGTAATCTTCATTTCTTAATGCCCGTTCTTTAATTTCATTGATGAACGGTATCATACAGACCGCGATATTTTTCAATGTGTATGATGTGTGATTCATAAACTCACCAGTCGTGATGAAGGATTGGTTGAGGGCATTGCACATCTCATTGATGGCTTTTATTGTATTGACTTCTTGCTCGTGGGTGTGTTCGTGGTTTGCTGCAATGTCTTTAAGAGCACCGCTAATAGCATCCATGACCTGAATCATCTGTTGCTGGTGGAACTTAATAGTAAGTGTATTCCAGAGAATTACTATCACAGCAACTAAAATAATTGTATTAATCATTGTTGAGTCCATATTTGTTTATGAAGCTTGGGCAGTTTTCACCGCCAATTTGATAATCTTTTGGAACTATATTCCACGGTTCATCCGGTTCTGCAATGTCAGCCCGGTACCACAAGCAATGGTAGCGGTCAAAGCAACCTTTTGACAAACACATTTCAGCCTCATACCTGATAATTCTACGGTATTCGTCTCTCGTGATGAATTTATATTGGTCTGGAACCAGTTTTGACAGTCTTGGTGGAATTGTTCCTCGAAGTATCATGTCTGTGATTGCATATACTTCCTTAGTGCCAACCTTTATTACAAATTTCAGCGCTATAGCTCTGGTCCTTCTGAATGGAAGTCGCTTGAATGGAGCGTTCAGTTTGTATAGCTTTCCACTTATAACAAATGTATCTGGCTCCGGGTTATTCAATCTATTCATCCAGTAGGCGCAGTCAAAGCATATTTGCTCGTTCCGCATTTTTGAAACAAGCGGATTATTGATCGAGCGGAAGGACTCAATGTCTTCTTGCTTTCCGCAATGAGAACAAGTGATAAATGTATGTGCCATGCCCTTATAAGAGGTAACAACCCGATATGTGTGAGTGGAATATAATTATGAAAGGGCACAGCTGTGTGTGCTTCAATTGAATTGCCTTTGATTAAAGGCTGATAGAGGCATATATACTGGCAACCTCTTCTTGGGTAATTCCGATATATGTTTTAGTAACCTGAATGGAACTGTGATTGAGAATCTTGTTAAGTAGAATCAGGCTTTCCGCACTGTGTCCACTTGCGTCATAGACATACCTACCAAAAGTTTTGCGGAATGTGTGAGTGGAAAAATTATCAATGTGAAGCCTATATTTACATTTGAACTCTTTCAGCTTCATGTTTACGTACTGGATAGTTATTGGCTTGTCGCCTTGAGGGGAAGCCATAATGTAATCATTTTTATCCGGGCATTCCAGAAGATGCCATAGTTCATTGAAACTTTTTTGCACAGAAGGGTTGAATGGAATTTGACGTGTTTTTTTAGTTTTTTGCTCAATTATGGTAATTGATGAAACTCCTAAGATGTCTTTCCATCTGAAATTTAAAGTGTCTGATGCCCTGCAAGCTGTACAAAACGATAAGCGTGCATACATTTCCCAACGATATTCTTCATCCTTATGAAGGCAATCGAGCAATCTTGTGAACTCATCATAGGGAAGATGGTCACTGGTTGTAATCTGATTTTTCTGTCCCATAATAATTATACTTTCATTTTTGTTTTGCAAAGTTACATAATGAAATTATAAAAGCAAAAGATTTTATTGAAAACTATCCTTTTGCATTAAAATTTTGTCTAAGCAAAAAACCACCGGCTGGTATTAGATACAACAGCCGGTGGTATAATTAGTCTATATCAATTCAAAGTTCTTTGAATGTTTCAATGGTAAATATTGGTATTCCAAGAGATTTTGCCTTTGTTGTCTTGCTTGATGATGAGTCAATGTCTGCTACGATTAGGTGTGTGGTTTTCTTGGACACACCGCTGACAACTTCACCGCCCTGAGCGACTATTTCCGATTCCAGATCTTTATCTCGTACACCAGTGAAACAGATTTTCATTCCAGTATATTTGTCTCCTATTGGCTTGGGTTTTTCTTCCATAGGTAGGATTTTTAATTTGTTGAGAGCAACAAACTCATAGAATGGAGCGATGCCTTTGAAGAAAGATTGCGATGTTTTGTTTAGGGCAAGAAACTGAGGCATCTGTTCAAAGTTGTCTTCAGTAAACACATACCCGTTAATAAAGGCAAAACGGTCATTTTCGGATAGACTTGAAATTATACTTTTGGCTTTTACTTGACCTATCCCTACAAAGCAATCGCTGGCGTGCATCAGTTTGATAACATCAACTCCGTCGCGTATTTTTTTGTTTGCTGTTAGTATAACATTTGCAATAGATTCACCAAACCCATCAATGAGCATGAGTTCATCAAATGTGATGTCAAGAACACGTCGCAGAGTATTATACCCAGCCTTGAACATTTTAGCAATAGTTTCTTCTCCCATTTGTTCCGCTTCTAATGTAGTATAGAAGTGCACAATCTTTGCGAGACGTATTCCGGGACAATCCGGATTAGTGCATATTAGCTCTACATTGGTGTCATTCCATTTGGTAGGTCGTCCACAATCAGGACAGTACAGAAGATTATCACGCTGTTTCATCATAGTTTTAGATGTAGCTTCTTCCATGACACTGAGAATTTTAGGAATAACTCCGCCAGAACGCGTGACTGTAATACGAGCACCTGGACCTATACTGTTTTCAAAGACATATTTTGCGTTATAGCCTGTAGGGTTTTCCATTGTGCAATCTCCGGTATCAACAGCATCTATGTTTACCACAGGTTTTAGTGCTCCGGCTTTGCTGATCTTCCAGTCAATACCTTTAACTGTACTCTCAAAGACATCTGTAAAGTCCGGGTGCTTGTATGCTATTGCATAGAGAGGATTTCCAGTGGTTTGTTGGCGCCCAATTGCTTTCCAAAGCATAATGTCATTTAAGTAAATAACAAGTCCGTCAATATAATAATCGTTTCTCCATGCCTTAAAGAGATTTGCCAGCTTCGTTTCTTCCAGTTCGGCCACTGTGATGGTCGTACCATAAATATGCTGGTTGTATTTTTCACAAAGGAATTGGAGTAATTCTGTATAGGTCTGGAAATTACTAAGATCTACAGCACCTACGCCATACCGATAGAATGTGGTGTGCTTTAGAATTTCAGAAGGATCGTCACGATTGATAAGCCCGGCAGCTGTGTTACGAGGCGATCTAAATTTCTCACCAGTCGCATCTGAGATTTTTCCAGCTAATTGGTCTTTCCATGTTTTACAGTCAAAGACCAATTCACCGAATGTATAATTAAGATTGCTTGCTCCATCTTTTTTGAATGAAGTCATCAAATTATAATGTTTAGAACAGTCTTGGCCTTCATTATCTGCTCCCCCTCGTGAATATGTTTTATTTGTAAACTCATCTCGTAACCAAGACACACCATCGAATTTGGGAGTAATAACAAGTTTGGCTGTTTCTGGAATTGACATTGAATTGAGCCACTGTTTGATTTCTGCAACAGACTTCACCTTATTAAGAGATTTCATAGGTATAGGAAGCTTGACTTTCCTTCCTTTACTTACTACAGACGGCTCGATGTGTTGAAACCATTCATTGTTTGGGTCAAGAGCTTTAAGCTCATCAACCTTTTTATCGTACTCGGCATCTGATATTGTTGGATGTCCGGAACGATACGCTTCGTTGTTTTCTTTTATTTCAGCAAGTAGCTGAACGATTCTTGAATTATTCATAAGGATAAAAATATGGGCGCACCGAGTGGCGATGCGCCCTATTAAGGGTGAATAAATTATCGGGTGCCAGTAGAATTATACCCACCTTCACCACGTTCGGTATTATCTAATTCATTTACGGTAACTAATTCACCGCTCCAGTGCTTTTCAATTACCATTTGGGCGATACGTGTGCCGGCTGCTACAAGAAATGGTTTTGTTTCATGGCTATTTACAATAACCCCTACATTCCCACGATAATCTGAGTCGATTGTGCCAATGAGGACATCACAGTCAAATCTTGTAGGGGTTTCTTCGTGTCCACTATCAGTAATAACATATCCTTCAAATCCTTTTGCTGAGAATCCAGAACGCGGACGGATTTGAGCTTCATATCCAAGACAAAGCGCTATCGCAATGTCTATTGGAATAATATTGCGACCTGGATTTATAATGGTGTCTTTGGGTACATAGAGGTCGTAACCTGCTGCTTGTTCGCTGCCTTTAGTTGGCATTTTGGCATTTGGTGATAAAAGTTTGATTTTCATTTTTATTATTTTTTAGAAGTTTGTTTATATTTCATGCCTTTGCGAGACATGCTGGCTGTAGGGTAATATGCACGAGTTACTCCGCACATAGAGTCGTACTCTTCCAATCTTAAAGTACCGTAGTCTCCGTTTTCAATTTCAATATCATTAGCAAGAAATCGAAAATAAAGACCGCAACAAGATATGCTTGGGCCGACACATGCTTGATGTATCGATGATCGTGACATCTTGAAGGCAGATGCGGCTGCTGTTAGTGAATGAAAGTAACCTATGAATTTTTTAAGTGGATTGAAGACCAAAACAGGGTTGCTGGTCTTGTTATTTAGATTTTTCTTCATAGTCACTTATCGCTGATAGGATTGTTCTGGATAAGCGAGTACGAGCTGCTGATACAAGATATGTGTCTGAAACAGTTACCCCGTGTGCAAATAGTTCAAAGATTCTATCACACATATATGCCAGAAAATCAGGTTCGACAAATGCTATGAACAGGAACAGGAGTGTTCCATCAATTAGATAATGCCCTTCTTCATTGATTAAGCATACTTGATCTGGTTGAATTTCGTATGTGTCACACAGTGATTTAATTTGGTAACGATACTGATTGAAGAATGGCTGTATAGGCATAGGCTCTGTCATTTTCGACAGATAGTGTGTGGCGTCAAAGTATGACCGCCCAGATTCACTTTGACCAAAGAGCAGATTGGGAAATTCAGGAAAGGATTGCTCTTTACACTGTAGTTTTATTTCGCCTTTCCCTGCTTGCCCCAACATTAGCTAAGCTCGAAATTTTCAACTTTTCTCTTATGTACATCAAGTGGCCAATAAATAGCTTCTGCCTTGTCAAATTTGGTGTCTCGGATTACAAAATCCGACATTGTTTTGCTTAGATGTTTGTTGATTTTCTCATTTGCATCAGCATTTGAAAGTGCTGGAACATAGAAATCCTCAACTGTTTTCTTTTCCTTACCGGTGCGTTCGTCCAGAGTCAAGAACATTACTTTTACCATATAAAGACCAACGCCGGTGGTTTCATCCTCTTCAAAGTAATTGCAGTAGAAATCTTTTACTGTCTGCTCTTGAACAAGGGTGTCGTTGAATAATACATCTGAAATCTTTGTTTTGATGATTTCATAGTTGACGCTACCGAACTGGGTGCGATTTAGAGAAGATATGATTTCATTTACAAGCATCTCAGCTTCAGTGTAGCTTGTTGCAAGTATTAGTTCCTCAATCTTCTTTTTAGCCAAAGCACCATCGGAGAGTTCAACTGTACATTCTGTTTTTACTCGAAAATAGTTCAGATCTTTTTCTTCCATAATGATTTGCATTAAAGTAAAACTTAATTTGTCGCTACAAAGGTATATAAATTTTCAATATAACAATAATGAAAATCATCCTTTTGATATAATTTATTTCAATTATTACTGATATTCAGCTTATTATAATTTTAGGAAATTATTATTATTATTTAATCGACTATATATTTAAGATAATTGTGTATTTGCACTTAAAACAAAAGAGGTTAAAAACTTCTATTCTTCAGAAAGTAAATACAGTTACAAATGGCTAATGCAGAATTATCAAATAACTCACATGTCACTCAACAGCTGGAGAGTGTCTTTATGACCAGCAAGAAGAGTGTACAAGAATACGTTAGGGAGATTGAACGTAGATGTCGGTTCCAGTCTGCCTATCGGCACCTACAAACCGGTACGGTGTTGGATGACCGTAGCCGTTTGATTGACATATATGAAGCGTGTGTTCAGCAAGACGCTCATTTACGTGGAGTCATGGAAACATTGTTCTCTCAGATTGTTGGAGAACGATTTATGATGGCAAAGCAGAATGAAAAAGGCAAATATACCAAAGACATAGCCGCCACACGGAAGATTCAGAATACAGAATTTCTAAAGATTATACGCGGTATTGCCGAATCAAAACTGTATGGCTATACCGGATTGGAGTTTTTTGTTGACCCTGAAATGGAACGCGGTGGGCTCACCGTGAATTTTGTTGAGCGCCGTAATATTTTAGCAGACCAACGCAGAATTGTGAAGCGTCAAGGTATTTGGATGCCTCAATGGAGCTTTGATGACCCAAAGTACTTAAACCACTATGTATTAATCAATAGTGGAGAGCTTGGATTATTCTCTGCTGTCGCTCCTTTAATTCTGGCTAAAAAATTCACATTCGCCAATTATGTCAACTTCTCACACACTTATGGTCAGCCTATTATTCATGGTAAGACTGAATCAGAAAACACTGTTGACCGTAAACGAATGGCAAATGACATTGCCAGTGCTGCACAGAATAAGGTGATTGTAACCGGATTGAATGATGAGGTGGACATTAAGACCTTCACTATGAGTAATTCTGAGCATGTATTTACTGGGCTGATTGCTAATGTGGATAAAGATGTTTCCAATCTTATTCTTGGTTCAGAATCAATGGCTGGTGCTACTCAATCGTATGTCGGTGCCACGAGAGCACATGAAAATATTTTCCGTGATCGTATTGAGGTATATCGTGATTTCATTGAGCTGATAATGAATGAGACTGTAATACCTCGCCTTGTTCGCTTGGGTTATCTTCCAGATGGACTGGAGGTCAAATATGCAAAGCGCATTGAGATGTCTGATGAAGACCGCATACGTCTATTTCAAAATCTATGTACATCATGGGAAATGGACCCTGAAACGATTGAGCAGGAATTTGGTGTTAAGGTCAAACGCCAACTCAACGTTGTGGATGGTGCAGTAAGTGGTTCAACTGGAGGCGGTGGAGGTGGTATAGGTTATAGCAAGAATGCAACCCGCCATCTCACTGATGAAGAGTATTTCCGTAGATACGGACGTGCCCGTGAAACTAAAAATTTTCTTCGGGAGAGGGGGCAGTAGGTCCAACCCCTCTCTCCAATATAGTTGCTTTGAAGCAACCGGATGATAGCAAGGACCGGCATGAAGAGGAAGTAGCCATACTCCTTCCTCTGTTCCATGATTTTGTAATCAGTATGGCGAACAATGATGGCGAGTGGGAATCACTGGAAGCGCTCATGGATGCTCGTGCAGATATTGCTATTCGGAGAGCGTGTGCTGGTTTTGGTCTTGATTTCGAGGAAGCGCTACGGTTGATTCGTAATACGGATGAACTTAACAGCGAGCAAATGGCTCAGCGTAATATCATCTTAGCCGCAGTCGATAATTTGGTTGACTTTGCGGTAGCTGAAGAATACCAGATGGCTGACGATATGGCTGAGTTAGCAGAGACACTGACTGACGAGGATGAAGACGAAATGGATGAAGAGTATTGGCTTGATTTTTATTTCCCAGTCTTTTCTAAATTCCATGAACGGTATATGTGCACCGAAAATGTAGACATTGAATATGCTATGATTATCGCTGCATACCTATCAATGATAAAAGACAACACGGTTTTGATGTATATGACGCAAGGTGATGAACGTGTGCGTCCGTGGCATCTTCAATATGAAGGGTTTACCGCTCCAAAGTCCAGTTTTCCCGCATGGCTGATTCCACCTATTGAGCACCAATGTCGTTGCTATTTGATAGAAGATACTGAAACCATCATGGCATCTATCCAAGCGTCTACGGTTCCAGAAATGCCAGATTGGTTTAATCGCACATTTAAGGAAAGTGTAGCTCTTGGCGGTCGTATATTCTCAGATGAGCACCCATATTTTCAAGTTGATGAGCGGCACGTAGGTCGTCTCAATGCCATAGCCAAGCGTATCAAAGCAAAATATTTAGAAGATGGCGCAAATGAATAGAGGCATTCCGTTGACACCACAACAATTTGTTGCTCAGTGGAAACCGTTGCCACACGCTTTTGATTTGAATGTCTGGGACTTTCAAGTGTCAGTAGGACAATCCGCAGTTGATATTTTCCAAAAATCTTTTGATATGAAGCGATTTAATTCAAAAGGAAGTATGGTTTGGAAGCATCGTCCTAAGAGGAATAAAGGTGGTTTTACTGTCGGAGGTTTGGTTGAATCTCGGTCATTACGGAACTCTATTGTCTATGAGACTGAATCCTATAATCGTGCAAAAGGTAAGGTTAGAGTTTTTACTGACCCTCAATCATTTAAAGGAACATATAATCATAAAGGATTTTGTTTTGCCGCAGTACACAACTCTGACGATCCATCTGTAAGAACCGGTCGAGTTGCTAATATGCCTCAGCGCCAGTTTATGCCTACGGAAAAACGGGACTCATCGGTTATGAATGACAAATTGAGAGAATTAGAAAGAATACTTTTTAGAACATTTCCTGGTGTAAGACTATGATAATTGACAAGCATAAACCAATACGACCATCAGCTCCGAAAGAAATTCCTGTTGTTCCCGACCATGAAAGCGATGAAGTGCAGGAAGTTGTAGAAACCAATGCAATGGTTGAAGCATATAAGGCTGTACGAAAAATTTTGGAATCTATTCCTAAAGACTCTAAAGATCCTAATAGCCCCCCATTGTTCAAAACTATCAAGTTGGATAATGGACAGCTAAATCGTATTAAGTACAATGGGAATAATCAAGAGTATGGAATTGTTTTTCCAGCAGTATTTATTCATTTTATTAATATTTACTACAATGTTGGAACTTCAAATATTGCTGATGGTAAAGGAACCATGCGCATTCATTATGTCCTTAATCGATTAAATAACAGCGATGACGAGGTTGAGTGTGAGGGGCTTGAAGTGTATAAACGTATTGTTGCAGCCATTGAATCTAAAAAGAGCGATTTTCCAGCATTGGTCTATCGTTTTCAGCTGGAGTATTGGGATCAGCCATTGACTTTTGACGATGCACTACAACCTTATTGGATTGACTATCAAATTTGGTTTCAAGATTTCACATCATACGCCTATAAGGATTATAAGGATGTGTACGTTACTGTACCTCCGTTTACTCAGCCAAGTGACCAAAACGAAATTGCAAATCCAGACCACATACCTAATCACGAATACCCGAAGTTTGAGGATGTTGCAGGATTTTATGATAAAAAACAATGATTTCACCCGACTTGATTTGCAATGTTCTATTCTTGGAAAAAGAGTAATCAATTATGGATGCAGAAAATTTGAAATACGTGGTTGGCAAGGCCGAGGAAGGTCAGCCAGCTATCATTCGCTTTTTTTCAGCCGTAGATGAGTATAGTGTTCGTTGCTTCAACGATGAGTTTTTATGGTTGCAAGACTATGTAAAGCCTTCAAAGATTATCGTAATGATTAATTCTGAAGGCGGCTCTGTACTGTACGGAATGAGCACATTCTCAGTTATTCGCTCTTGTCCGATTGAAGTTGATTGTGTGATAGAAGGCATTGCTGCTTCTATGGCCAGTGTTATTTGGGCCGCTGGAGACAATCTTTATATGCACGACTACTCATTGCTGATGATTCACAATCCTTTTAACTCAAAAGTTGAAGATGCTGACCCATCAGTGAAGCAAACTGTTGAAGCTTTCCGCTCACAGCTGGAAACCATCTACACCAAACGTTTTGGGCTTGCTAAAGACAAGGTTGCAGAAATTATGAACGGCGAAGGAGATGCAGACGGCACTTTCTTCAGTGCCAAAGACGCTGTTAAGGCAGGATTCCTCCCAACAGAGAATGTCATCAAGACTTCTAAGAAGGTGCGTGACAAAGTGAAAAATGAAATGATAGGCATTGATAATGCGGCAGATATGCGCAATATCATGTCTGCTGTATCTGCTGAAGTGGACGAAAATAAACTTATTGAATCGATAAGTGCTATTCGTAATCAGAAAGACAATTATTCACCAATCCAAGATAACAAAATGGAAAATAACGAAAAAAACAATTTCGACGCCATTTCAGCACAACTTGGACTCGCTAAGGACACTCAGGCCGCAGCGATTGAAGCTCGCATTGCTAAGTTGATCAATGCAGAAGCAGCACTCAAAAACACTCAGAGTGAGCTTACTGCTACTAAGATCAAACTGGAAGGCAAAGAGGCTGAACTCGCTAATGTCAACAGTGAACTGGCAGAGACTAAGAAATCGCTTCAGGCGTACAAGGATGCCGAGCAAGCAGCTCGCACAGCTGAGATTGAAGCCGTTGTCAACGACGCAATCAAGGCAGGTAAAATTGAGGCTTCTGCAAAAGATGCTTGGACTAAGATGGCTGAATCCGACCTCGCTACAGTAAAGAGCACTCTTGCATCAATCCAGGCTCGTGAAGTAATCACAGAAGAAATTGCCGACGACCCTGCCAATGTAGGCAAAATTGAGGACACGTTGAAAGACGTTGATGCTCAAATGCAAGCTAAAATTGAAGAAAAGTTCGGCAAGGTAGAATTTGAAAAATTTTAATCCCCGTACTTTATAACAATGGCTACAATCAATTTTGCCGGTAACACTTATGCGGGCGAGGTACTTGAAGACCTCCTTGTTTATACCGCGAAGGGGAATGAGACCTATGAGGCCGGTCTTGTTCATGTGAAGCCCGGTATTCAGAAACGTTACGTTCTGCCTCATATTCAACTTGGTTCTATTATTCAGGATAACAAACCAACCCCTACATCTACTGAAGGAGCCGCTAATGACGAAACTGGATTTAACCAGTACAAACTGTCTGAGCGTTATCTCGACCCGCAGGACTTTATGATTTACTTGGAGTTTAATCCTCGTGATTTTGAAGAGTATTGGCGATTTGCCCAGCCTGAAGGTCCGTTGGTGTTTAGAGAACTTGACCCTGCTGTTCAAAAAACAATGCTTCGTTTGCTGCTTGATCGAAAAGATCAGTATGTAAATGACTGTATCTGGTGTGGTAAAAAGGGCGGAGATGATTCTACAATCGATGCACCTGTAGGTGGCACTAAACTTGGTGGAGATTCCGCTGCTGGTAAGATGAAGTATTTCGACGGTGCTCTTGCGAGAGTAATGGCAAACCTGAAGGCTCAAGATGCGGTTGACAAAAACAGTGGAGTTACAGAAGCTATTAAAAATGAAGTTGCTTCTGGTAGAGTTGTTCTGGCTGGCGCTACTGAATTTACCACAGGTAAAGATGTAGAAGATGCTTTGTACACAATCTGGAAGAAGACTCCTGCCAATGTACGTAAGTCAAAGAAGCTCAAATTTGTTATGGGTTGGGAAACATGGGACCTGTACGACCAGTACCTGACTACTCAGAAGGAATACAAGTACGTTGAAAACCCTGATGTCAACCGCAGAACTTTCAAAGGGAAGGAAATTGTTGTAATCGACGGTATGCCTGATTCAACTATTTTCTTCGGTAAGTTCTCTACGGATCAGGAGTCATGCTTGTGGATGGCAATTGACTACAGCACAGACGAAGAGTCTGTAAAGGTTGAACGACTTCAAGCAAATTCTGAATTGTATTTCTTCCAAATGAGAATCAAAATGGACGTTAACCTGGTTCGTCCGAGTGAAATTGTCGTTTGGACACCGTACAAAAATCATACTGATTAATAAGTAATAATTAGTGTATCATCGAAAAAAGGAGTGGAGACACCGAAACTCCATTCCTTTTTCATTTAACTCAATAATCTTATGGCTAAAAAGAAAGCAATTGAAGGTACGGAAACATTAACAGAACAAACAAATGCGCCGGAACCTGAAACCTCACAGATAAACACAGAAATAGCTGAAACCCCAGTAGAAAAAGAAGCCTCTGAGGTTGATAACGAGCCTGAAAAGGAACCTGCAAACAGTGGTCATGAGGATACAGCAGACAGTTCTGAAAAAGACAAAATAATAACCGAAACAGTTGGTGCATCTCAGAGCGATATTCCTCCTTTTGCGCTGAACTATTTGAAACGTCATGAAGAGATAAAGGAGGCATATATTGATAAATTGGGAGGCGTGTTCCCAACCGATACTCCGAAAGCGTTCTTGAAGGATGCGGTTCTCTATCAAAATCCATTTTACAAACAATAAAACTATCATACAATGGCATTAGGAAATGTTTTTATGCGAGACACAGATGGCAATATTCCGGTATTGCGATCTAACACAATTGAAAAAGTATGTGGTCTCATTTTCGACATCTCTGGTCAGACTAAGTTTTGGACTGAGGGTGGTGGCGCTAATATCGCTGACACATGGAAGGACAAAGTAGTAGAGCTTAATAGCCTTAATGATGCTATTGAGGCAGGGATTACTGCTTATACCGGAGGAGTTGACGAAGAAGACAGTGCAAGCACGGATATTTTGGCCGGTATTCCGTATTACCATATCAGCCAGTTCTTCAGTATGGCTGGTGGTAGTGGACGATTGTTTGTCATGTTTGCGGACTGTTCTGATGATTGGAATGCAATTATTGAGATGCAGCGTGCAGCCAGCGGATCAATATTCCAGATTGGTGTATGGACTGAACAGAAATTGTGGAGCCAACCCGATTCAATGGCAAACACCTATTCTCTCAATCTCGTTGCAGATATTAATCGTGTCGCTGTTGAGCTTGCCGACGACTATTTTGCTCCAGCTTCTATTTTACTGTGTGCAAACACTTCTAAAGTGGTTGTTGACTCCAGTCCTAAAGATCAGATTGCAATCAGCAAAATTCCTTCTTGCGTAGTTGATGCTCGCTATGTAACAGTATTGCTGTCTCAATCTATGGATGAAAAAGTTAGACGTATGCAAGCATCTCTTGAATCAACAACTCCTGTAGGTGTTGTTGGATTGGCTCTTGGTACGTTAACACAAGCCGGAGTTGGTGAGTCTATTGGTTGGGTTCGCCAATTCGACCTTGTAAATTACATTCCAGCAATTGAAATGGGATTTGGAGATTCATCATTGGCTGAGGGTGGAATTAAAAATGGGCTTAGCTATTCAGCTTTAAGTAAATCTCAGCTAAATGCGTTAGAAGAAGCTGGATATGTGTTTGTTCGCTCTTTTGAAGGAATGGAAGGCCATACATATTTTGCTAACGATCATACTTGTTCTGCTGGAGATTTTTGCACCATTTCACGTAACAGAACAATCAACAAATCCCGTCGTCTCATTCGTATAGCGTTGCTTCCCTATGTGAACTCTCCAATTAAAGTTGACCCTTCTAACGGCAATCTGTCTTCTGCTCAGGTAACTGTTTTTGAGAACCTTCTCAAAGACATCTTGGATGAGATGGAAAGCGCAGAGGAAATTAGCGGCACTGCATTTATTACAGTACCAGCTGAACAGAATATTCTTGTTACCAAAAAGCTGACTCTTTCGTATGGTATCGTTCCTATGGGATGCGCCGAGTCGATTGAAGTGACGGAAGGTCTTTACGTAAGTCAGCAGTAATAAAAATTACATACTACAATGATTGTAAATAACGTAGCCTATTCATGGGCAATGGTTCAGCTGACTTCTTTGGCTCTCACTGGGTCAGCTAATCCAAACCCGATTATTCTTCAAGGAGTAACCGCTATTAAGTGGAACAGAAAGAAGAAAGTTGAGACCAATTATGGTCTCGGTGGAGAGCCTGTAAATCGTGGGTTTGGAAACACTGAGTACACAGCTCAGATTACGATGGACTACAATACTCAGGTTCAGCTTCGAGCACTTAAAGGTTCTTTGATGGCTCTTGGCGAATTTGATTTGGTGATTTCTTTTGCAAATGAGTTTAATACTCAAGATTTCTCTACGGAGACTGTTACTCTGAAAGGTTGTTTGTTCAACGAAGACGGAATGGAGGTCTCTCAGGATGATACCAACATCACTAAGGAATTTGAGTTGAATCCGTTCAAAATTGAATTGAGCACTAAATAATTTTCTTCCATAGGATTTATTAGAGTGTATGCGACACTGGCTTTTGGCTGGTGTCGCATTTTTCTTTGGTATATTTTCACTCTTATAATCTATTGATGCGCTATTCTCTAATAAAGACAACTTTAATAATATTCATAAAGATATGGAAAATAAAGAAATTATTGAAACACAGGAAGTCGAAGCTATCGACCCTCAAGTGCTTGCAACTGTTGAAAAAAAAGTTGCTGAACTGAAAGCTAAGAATCCGAAGAAGAAAATTTTTCCCTTAATGGTAGAAGGCGATCCCAACTATGATGAAAAGGAAATCTACATTGGGTACTTTTGCCAGCCTTCGTTTATCGATTTCTCTAAGTACATGACTTTCGCTCAGAAAGATCAAGCATCGGCTATGCGTCAGCTTGCTCGTGATTGTTTCATGGACGGAGACCGTGAACTCATTGACGATGATTCCTTGTTCCTTTTTGGTCTTATGGGTCAGCTTCAGCATATTATCCAGATGCGCGGTGGTCGTGTCATAAATTTATCGAAACCTGGGAAGTAAAAGAGGATGATTATTTCCGTCAAAAAATAATCTTCCTAAGACATTATTTTCCAGGAGTCAATATTGATGACCTTGATGATGAAGAGTTCGCCAGACTTGTTTGCGAAGCTGAATGGATGCACGGACAAATGGTCATTACAAGACATGCAAATGCTTTAGGATTATAAAACTCGTTGAAAGCCCTCGTTACAAATCTTATGTAGCGGGGGCTAATCTTTTCCCCATGCCTTTATACATATCTCTATTCTTTGTAAAAGACCGATTTAATTATGGCCGGACAAACATATCAAGTAAATTATATAGTCAATGTTGATGCTGCCAATGCACAATCCGCGATTAATTCGTTTAAACGTGCGGTATCGTCAATGGATAAAGCTACGAAACCAATTATAGACTTACAAAATAAAGTTCGTGGTCTCGTGGAGACTATGAGTGCACTTAACAGAGGGAAATATTCTGTTAAGATAGATACTAAACCTGCCACTCAGAAGATTGGCAAGTTGATTCGTGCTTTACAAATGGCTAAGGCTGAAGTACAACAGCTAAATGCAATGGGCGTTACTTTGGGTGGTGTAGGCAATAAAGCCAAAACCACTTCTCGAACCACTGCTACAACTGTTGGCTCTGTACAACGAACGCGCACCGCACCTTCCAGTACATCGTCTTCGCCCAAACGCTATTATCCATCTGCAATTAAGCATCCGACAAATCTTGGATATAAGATTTGGGGACCAACACCGCTCCCCAGTAACGGCGGTATAGCAATAGATATGTTGAAAGGTATGGGCATTGCTTATGGCCTTTCAGGGGCTGGTATGCTTATATCCGATGTGTTCAGCGAGGCTACCGAATATGACAACATAATGAAGACGGTAGAAAATATCTTGAAGTCACATGACAATGAAGAAAATTTTGCAGGTCGATTTGCTCACATGACTCAAGTTATCCGTAATGTTGGAATGAAGACCAAATTTAAGATGACTGAGGTTGCAGATGCAGCCAGATTCCTTTCTATGGCCGGTTTAAATGCAAATGCAATTCAGCAATCTATTAGTCCTATTGCCGACATAGCCTTGGTTGGTGACACAGAGCTTGGCGAAACCGCAGATGTGGTAACAAATATTATGACTGCATATAACATTGCACCAAATAAGATGCGCAATGCAGCTGATATTATGACTAATACGTTTACCATGTCTAATACAACTTTGACGGAGATAGCTGAAGCCTATAAATATGCTGCTTCTTTGCTTTCTGCTGGTGGTATATCTTTTGAAGAGGCAACTGCGGCCATTGGTGTATTAGGTGATGCTGGTATCAAAGGCTCTCAGGCTGGTACGACTATGCGTACAATTATGGCAAACGTTGCTAATCCTACCAAAAAACAGCAGGAAGGTTGGGATGAGATTGGTGTTAGTCTTACAGATAAATCTGGAAAACGAAAAGACTTGCTTCAGGTGTTTCAAGAGCTTCATGACAAAAACCTCGATGTAGATGCTTTTTATAGAATATTCCATAAAACAGCCGCTTCCGGTGCTGTAGCCCTTGCAGCTCATGCAGATAAATGGGAAAACGTTTATCTTGAAAACTTTTTAGCGAGCGGTATGACACGCCGTTTGGCCGAAGAAAAGCAAAACACTTTCCAGGGTTTGTGGGCACAGCTTACCTCTGTTTTTACAGATCAAGGAGTAACTGCATTTAACGGTGTGCAGGGAGGGTTACGTGCTTGGATGAAATCTGCAATTGATTGGATGGACCCTAACAAGAACCCTGAAGCTCAAAAAACATTCAAGAAGGTTGCCGATGCTTTAATGGAGTTCATTCAAGTTCTTATTGATGCTTCCAAATGGTTTGCTGTGTTTTTTGACAAATTTGGTGGTATCATTAAAGTATGGGCTAAATTCCAGTTAATGATTTGGCCAGTCGTAAAAGCTGTTACAGCTGTTAGAAGTGTATTTCTTAGTCTTTTGGGATTGAGAAAGGTTGGTGCTGTTATATTGAGTTTGGCAGTTTCTTTCAGAAAATTAGGCAGTGCGGCATCAGCATCTATGATACCGTTTGGGTTAAAGAATTTAGGTGGCTCTGCGTCAGCGTCTCCTTTGGGCATTGTTGCAGGAATGATGGGGCTTCCATCGTTGTCTTATAAACAATATATAAAAGCTGGCAAAGGTTTAGATTTGTCAAGACCTCACGCATCAACCAGTGGCTATTATCTGAATAATATCGATAATTTCGGAAGAGATGCAGAAGTTACTGCATGGAACTCTGGCGTATATGCTAACAGACAAGCAGAAGATAAATCTGCATTAAACCGTTACAAGCAAAACCGTAAAGCATTTAATAGACGAGTTCGGAATTTGCAAATAAGAAACGGGCTTGGCAGTTTGGGTAAAATGGGTATTGGTTCTGCCGGTATGATGATGGGTATGTACCAAATGACCAAGGAAAATGCAAATGGTTGGGATATTGCGTCAGGTGGGCTTTTGTCTGCGGCTGGAATGGCTGCTATGGTAGGCGGTCCTGCCGGTTGGATTGCAGCTGCCGGATTAGCACTTGGTGCTCTTGGAACTTCTCTCGCCAGTTTCAACCAAAACCTCAACGAACTTGCAGGTTTTGTGAGCGATTTTACGAAGAGTCATCAATTACTTGATGGGGCTTTATTGAATGGTAATACTCGTACAGAACGTTACCTTGAATTTGTATGGCGTAAGAATTATGACATTAACGACCTTATTCAACGCCGTACTGAGCTGATGAAGGAACTTCTTGGTATTGAAACACCTAATGCTACAACGACAAAAGACATTGGCAATGAAACATATAAAACCATGTATGAACGGTTTTATTCTGCTGATTCAGTTTTTGGTAGTTCAGGTGCGGCCCAGAATGCTGCCGATATGTTCAATAAATACGGCAAACAATTCGGCTTATCTATTGATAAACAAACAGAAACATACGGCTATGATCGGTATGGAAGACCACAAACTCATACTTATTGGGCATATAAAGATGCTGATGGTAATATTATAAAGTTTAATAATCCTGATGGTACATCAGATTCCAACGATGCTGTTATGTATGATGTTGCTGCTGCAATGGAAATGTTGCATGGACAATATCGTTCTAAAATAATTGATGAAAATCAGCGGCGTTTGGCTCAAATGCTTTATGGTAAATCGACTGTTGAGGATGTAAAAAATTGGCGTGACACTTTCGCATCTACTTATGGTCCTTCTTCATGGGCCAATCTTACTCGACCTAACCAATGGAATGAAGACACTGATATTGCAAAACATTGGACAAGCGAAGACATTGCGCAGTCTTACATTGGCTCCCAGTTGCTTTGGAAGTCATTGTTCCAAATTACAAATGCTCAAAATGCCCTTATAAAGTTTAAGGAAAAGTTGGCAAATGGTAAATTGACAGAAAATGATGTTGTTGAGACTCTTAGATGGAGTGATTATGACATTCTCGGCAATACACTCGCTGACTATAACCCAAATGACATTGCCGGTTGGTATCGTCATTTTGGTTATAATGGAGATGGTAGATGGTTTGATCCGAAAGGACGTGAAACACCTGAGACGATGGCACAAGCAGCCGCAGGGCACATGCAGCGTCTTTTGGAGTCAATCCAGAAGCTTGGTCTTGAAGCGTCCCCTTCAACTCAGGCACTTCAGACATACGCAAACACATTGTTGACATTAGCTCAGTCATTTATGGGCTCAAATGCAGAATTGTCTGGTTCACGTGATGGCGAAGTTCGAGAAGTAAATGGTCAGAAATGGCGTTGGAATGTAAGCTCAAAACAATGGGAACTTATTGATGATAATAATCAGCCAGCGCAAATATCGAAGGGTTTGTTGGATATGTCCAACAATATGAATACCCTGCTTACAACTGTACAGACTGTAAATTCAGAATGGCCAACACTCTTTTCGTCTGATACCACATTTGGCAATCCATATAGCTGGTGGCCTTCTTGGAATAGCGAAAACAATTGGATGACGCCGCAAAACGCCTATACTACAACAGGTATAACCATGACTCCTCAGCAAATGGGTAATGCAATTGCCAACCCTAATCCGACAGGGGCTAATAACAGAGCCGCACTGGGTGAAGATGGCAAAGATGGACACACTGGTACAAGAACATCAGATTATAAATCCCATAAAAAGGAGCGCGCAATTCCAAAACAAATTAACATCAATATTCAAAATTTGATGAATGTAGACTCAATTGACTTGACCAACGAAAACAACGTTGCCATAATCGATAAAATCAAACGTGAAGTTGCCTACGCACTCTATGAAGCCGCCGCAGACGGTACCATGATGCTGAATGGCCTTGCAAATACGTAATATATGGGGTACTTTGATAGTGTATGGTCAAATCTTGTATTTAATGCAGGAAATACGACCTCTCAATTTGTAAACAGCCTAAATTGGCGATACCAGAAAACGCAGGGTGGAATTAAATATGTTTCTCGTTCTGCATATAAAAGTGCTTTGGTTCATGTAGCTAAGCAACTCGCTATGTCAACCTTGGAAGGGGAATTAAACAGTCTCCTTCCAAGATATGAAAAATATGCTCGTGATAAAATGAGAGATGCGATGCGTACTGAGCAAGATGCCAATCGTAAAGTTCTCATTAATAATGGTAAGAAATCGACTGAAGACTTTGGATTTATTATTTGTGAGGGGGGACACAAACTTATTGCAAAAACGAAGTATGGAACTCCTGTTCCCGAAGCACTTATATTGTCTTTTGACGGCGAGGACAAAGTACATTATGATGATGTCTTATGGGATGAAAATTCAGTTGAATCTTATACGATAAAGAAAAAGAGCACTCTTGAACAGTTATGGAATCCGGGCAATGAAATTCAACATACAACTCAAAATTATAAAGCAGATCCATTTGATACAAAGACTGTGTTTCATATAGACCTTGCACCAAAGGTGTCCATGAATAGTAGTAAAAACATAATTCTTACGCAAGTCCAAGGGCGCGATTTTACACGTAAAGAATTGGTTTCAGGTGGTGACATGACATACACTATCAGTGGTTCTATTGTTTCAAATGACGAAGGTGTGTACCCGACAGAAGCTGTAAAGCGCTTTGTGAAAATTATGCAGTACAATGGGATAGTAAATGTAAATTTTATCACTTTTGGACTTCTTGGCGTTACTCGTGTTATTATCAAAGATTTTTCACTGGATGCCGCTGAATACAAGAATATCCAGCCTTATAGCTTTACGTGTGTTGCAGTAGAACCGGATGATGCAATAACAATTCAATCTGACACGATAGCTGTTATAAATAAGGATCTTGCAGAATCGCAATGGGATTCTTGGTACAAAACTATTCTTGACAACAAGCTGGCACAAATGGCAGCTAAGACAGCTTTGAATGTTGCAACAAACACAACATCTTCATTAGCAGGTGCCGGTCTTGATGAGTTACTTCCTAATATCTAAAATTATGGCAGAGTTCGATACAAATAAACAGCCAGGGTTCCATATTCTTATTTCTTTGATTGAAATATGGACTCCTAAAGATAAAAAGAAACCTAATGGAGATGTAAGTGGTGATATTATGCGTATTTGTGAAGTCGAAGATGTACAAATAGAAGAATCTTTCAAAAAACTGATCGGAACCGCTTCTGTACGTTTTCCGCGTGGCACCATAGTGCGCAAAACTATTACTGCCAGAACTGCTGAAGAAGAGAAAGATTTTCAAAAAATCAGTGTTCAACTTTCCAATAGTGGTGTAGTTGAGGAAACTCGTACAGAAACCTCTGTGGCTTCAGCAGATACCTTCAAAGTAGGACAACGTATAAAGATCTATCTTGGATATACAACAGACCCCAAAGTCGCTGAAATGGCAAAAACTGGAAATACTGGTAAAACTATTTATAATGACAATAATACATACAATGAATATCTATCAAACTTTAAGAATGCAGGAGCAGATTCCAAAAAATATATGAGCTTAATGTTTGATGGGTATATCACGAAAGTGAGCGTTGACACCCCTATTGAATTGGAATGCGAGAATTTAGCCAGTTTTTTGAAAACAATTTCATGCCCTAAAGTCAAATTGAAAAAGTGTGAAGTTAAAGACTTTATTGGTGAAGACGGAAGGTATAAACTTCTGGAGAACACTGGTCTTATTTTGCATCCAGATACAGCTAAAATGGATTTTGACTTAGGAGCAGTAGAATTGAACACCGATTTGACTGTAGCTGATGTGTTAACAGAATGGGCTAAATACGGATTGTTCTGTTATTTGAGTGACTACAATGGTCAACCGGCCATTCAAATAGGAAGAGCTTATTTTTCAAATCCGGGTAAAGACTCACTATTGAATGCCGCTACAACTCCAGTGGTAGTTCCAATTCATTTCGACTATCATGTAGCAAACAACGGGCTTACTTTAACCTCTTCTGACAAAGATTTTTTAGCGGTGAAAGCCAATGGTATTTCATCTGATGATAAGTTTATCAACATCACTATTTTGAGAAACCCTCAATATGATCCTGCAAAAGATGAATCTAACAGTAATTCACGTTATCGCTATGTCAATGAGACGAAACTCAGTAGGAAAGCTCTAAAAGCTGGTAAAAGATACTTGACCGATGCTCCTAATGATAAGGTGGACATGAAACTTTATACACAGATTGCTTTTGTCTCTAAAACCATTCCTGTTACAGTTCAGAAGTTAGCTGAAGAGGCAATTAAATATTTTGAAGGGTACAATATGACAGGGATAGAGGGTTCGTTGACATTATTTGGTGACTTACATATCCATACCGCACAGCAAGTGCAGCTAATTGACAAAAGATACCCTGGAAAAAATGGGATTTATTTAGTTGAAGAGGTAACAACAACCTTTGGTACAGATGGATTTCGTCAAAGAATAACATTGCCGTATTGCATTAAACGAGACGGCAACAAAGCTCAGGACAAATAGTTATGACTGACAAGAAAAAACATTTAACGGACCATTCGTCTAACGAGATGATACGTGAGGCTATTCGTTCCATAGCCTTAAAAGGTATTGTCAATCGTCAGACAGGTATTGTTCGAGGCACCTCAAAAGTCACTGGGTTCGTTGCCAAAATCCACACTGATGAGGACGATGAATTGTTCGGTACAATTGATGTACAAGAATATGCAGACTGGTCTATAGCTGAGTCAGAAGACGCTAAAATAGGTTATCACGAAGGCGTTTTGCTGACTGCCATCCAAAAAGACACTCAAGGATATATTATAATCCCCAAACTTTATTCGGATGTGTTGGTTAGCAAAGACCCTGAAACTGGCAATGAATACGTGACCATGTTTTCTCACGTAGATCTTATTCAACTTGATTCCCATGAAAAGATTTCCATTGGAGTTAGAGAGCGCGAGGAGTACAAGCCTGATGACGAGAATGCTCCTGATATTCACGAATTGGAATTGACCGGCGTTCAAACGAATACAATATACGAAAAAGATAAAATATTGACTACCGTTCAGGGTGAAGACGAAGAGAATAAAGTTTCTCAGACAATTGACAGTACTCAGATTGCTCAAGTCATCGGAGACAATAAGACTTCTTCGACGATGACGCAAGACGGTTTGAATATAACACATGACAAGACGACGCTGGACTTGAACGACGACGAAGCCATCATTGCTCAGGGGAAATCTAAAGTAAAGGTTATTGACGGTGTTGTTTACATTGGTAGCGATAGCGGAACAGACGATGCTGTACTTGGCCAACAGTTAGCAACTATTTTGTCAGACCTTGTAGGGTATCTTGGACAAATGATGACGCCAACCATGATGGGGCCTCAACCCCCAGCAAATGTTATTGCAAGTTTTATTTCACTGAAAGCAAAAATACAATCGTTTGCTTCCAGTCATAGTGGATTTTTAACAAATAAAGTTCAAATTCAGAAATAGTTATGGCAAACGCACAACTTGATTTTAATGAAGAACAACTTGATAAAACAAGTGACCTGTATTACTTGTATGATAAGCTTTATCAGGGGATGGTGAAAGCTAATGAGGTCGATCCTCCAGTTTTCCCGTCTTCCGATGACTTGCTTGTATTAGACAGTAATGGCAATCCGGTTTTTGATTCAAACGGGGAGCCTGTAATTAATCAGGATAAAAAGGCAGAGATTGATAAGGTGTCATCAAATTTTTCTACTATTTTGATGAAGAACTCTGCATATCTTTTTGCAAACTCCATTCTCTCTGTTGTGGATGGCATCGGTGGAGGTGGGGAAGAAACTGGACCTACCGGATTTGTATCTCGTGGAGGTGATTCTATGAAAGGCGCATTGTCTGCTTGGTATGGTTTTGATGCTGGTGTCAACGGACAAAAAATATTTGAGGTATCAATTGATTCTAAGGAAAATAAATGGGCTATTGTTCATGGCGGTCTTAATGTCAAAGGGAATGTCGATATTACTGGGGTCTTGAATTTTGGAGACGGTATCGCTTTCGATGGTAACAAGAGTATTTATTTAAATAACAATTCGCTTGTTATAGAACGACAAGACATATCTGTGAAAGGCAACATTGATGTTGATGGCGTCTTTACATTGAAGAATATCATTATTAATAAAGACGGCATTTTCTGGAACAAACACGAGTTCTACCACTCAGGAAATTCTAATAAGATTGATGTGGATTGGACTATGAAAAGTGCCAATATACATGAAAACCTTACCGTTAAACAAAATTCTTTAATAGAAGGCTCTCTTACTGTTGACAATGGCTTTTCTTTGAAGTGCAACCAAATGGTAATGTTTTACTCAGAAATAATTGACCAAGTTGGAGAGGATGGAGAGGTAGTTCAAATAAATCGTGCAGTACTTGATTCTGATTTGCGGATAATAAATGGTCATGGAATTAAATTAGATGAGAATTACATTATTCATGTACGCAATAATAAAGTGGTTTCGTTCTCTGCTCCCGGAATGATAATGAACTTGGGAGACAGTGACAATGGAAAACAAACCAACAAGATTTCACTTCAGTCGGACATTTGGGATTATTCCAATAGCTTCAAACTTATTTCTAAAGAAGGTACTGGTAATTTTGTAAATGGTTTAAGGGTTCAATGTGCAGTAAATGGTTCATCAGTATTGGAGTCGTTTCGTACTGATGCTTTTAACTTGGGCATTTTACTCCCTCACCAAATTCGTTTTGGAACGGTTTATGGGCCAGCTATTTATAAAGACGATTCTACTGAACGATTAAATATTCTAATACCTTATGTGAATGGAGAAGTTGATGAGCATCCAACTGAACATTTAATGTTTAGTACATTCTTTGAGCAAACCACTTCTCCATTCAGAGACAAGCATTTAGATTGGTCTGCTACGCTTCATTTTTTGACTGATGGCGAATTTTTTGCCTTCGACAAACCTATTGAGGCAAATTATTTTGCAATAAAAAGCGATCAGTATCACACCAGACTGATAGAAGATGCTCTATTCTTTGATGATGGCAAGTTCATTGAAGGAGTAGTAGACGGTATCCGGTATGCTGGTAATGGTTATTTTGACGGTAGTATTTCATCGCCCAGTTTTGCAAGTGGCTTTGCTGGTTATGGATGGGGCGTTAAAGAGGAAATTACCAATGGAGGCTTCCACGCTACTTTTGATGCTCTTACAGTACGTAAAAAGATGCGAATATATGAACTGGAAGTCCAAAAAATATATGGTACAAATGGGTCTCTATGGGTGAGTGATAGCTGCTCAGGAGACGAAGTGATAGCGTTATAGTGATGGCAAAACCGGTAAAACTGGAGAAATACCAAATACTCATAGCCCCTGATTCTAAAAAAGTTCAGGGATTACAAACTGGTGATATTGTGCGCCGCCAATATTTTGACGGTTCCAATATCATCTATTCGCTTATGTGCGTCTTAGCGCATGGCACTACTAAACGATTTTCTACAGAAGCTCAGTATGATGTAGATGGTAAACCTGTTTTTAAAGATGATGGCACCATTTCCACTGTCAACATTGAAAAAGATGTGCCTTACTTTGTGGGGGCACTATTGGAAGGAGATGCCCCTAAGACTAAGGAATTACTTGATTTTGTACGAATCACCAATCTTTTTAACGCAGACCGGTCAGGCGCATTATATCTTACTGCCTCAGACAGTCAATCTCCTTTTATGGATGTTATTGATGGTATAGGTCGTAATAAGAGCTTGTGTTGGCCAGAGAATATAGCCAGTGAAGCGTTTGAAGATCCTCATTCTCAATATATAGTTCGTGGTACCTGTTTGGCATCGCAATACAAGAATAGTGAAGACGGTAACAATCGAATTGTTCGTTTGACTAAAAATGCTGTATCTGATGGATTTTGTGGCTTGCATCAGGATTTTTATGAATTAGTGGCAGCGCAAAAACGTGTCTTAGTCTCATATAAAGCACGTGCCAACAAAGCTGTTACTGTTAATGCTGAAATAGCCTATACTACTGGTGATGTTAAGGATGCGGAGTGGACTGAAGAGTTTGCAACAGATTGGCATTACCACTTTCAGGCAATTAACGTAATGAACTCTGGTCGCCATCTCCGTACATTCAAACTTGACCTGCAAAAATTAGGTGTTAAGGACTGGGTTGAGATAGCCGACTTTAATATTATATTACTTGATAGCATTTCTAATTTTGGAGATTCTACATCTATACGCATTGGTAAAATGGATGGTGTATCAGATCCTGTGTTTGGCACACTAACTGGTTATGGAGCGTATATCCAAAAGTTATATGCTTCTCAGACTGCACATATTTCTGGTACGTTGACTGCTGGCGATGAAAATGGCTTTGCATCTACATTTTATGCTGGTAAAATTCATCGTAACTGTTTTCGTAATTCTTGTGATGTGGACTTTTTGACTGACATTACAATTGATAACGAGACATTGCTTAATCCTACGGGGATGGGAAATGTGTACAAGACAGAAAATTCTCGTGAATTAACAATGTTAGCTCAAACACGTGAATGGTTGGATAAGCATTTAACTAAACGATATTGTTTCTCGTTTTGGGCTTATGCTAAGAAACCATGCCAAATTGGTATCAAGCAAAATGGCAAAGTAATAGGTTCCATTCAAATAGCATCATATCAAACCCATGAATGGAGAAGGCTGCATGTGTTTTTTGATTTATTGAAGCCAGATAAAATTGACGAGAACATGACAATGGGACTTGTTCCTTCATTTTCTGATTCAATATATCAATCTGTAGCTGGTAGCATAGACCCAGATGAGCGTATATTGTTTATCACTGCTCCACAGCTTGAATCAGGTGAGTACTGTACTCAATATCAACCAACAGATGAAATACTGAATGAAACGAATGACTATGGAGCTTGGTTTGCTCGTGGGGGTATTGGTGGAACCATTCAGAATCCGTTATTGCGACTGAATTATGATGGAACAGGTGCTATTGACACCCGTACTAATTCATTCCGATTAAATCAAGATGGTTCAGGTTATTTTGCTAAAAATAATATCAAATGGGACTCAGAAGGTAAAGTAACTTTTGGAAAGGATGTAACTCTCAATTGGGATAACCTTGGGCAAGATGCTCAAGACAATATGGCCAATAGGTACATGCGTATTTTGGGTCAGGACACATTTACAATCATTGGACAGGAAGATTCTGCTACCGGTAAAACATGCAGTCCAGCTTCTATTGTAATGTCTTTAGAAGAGATTGGTTTTAGCTCTACATCCAGTCAGAGACAATGGTATCTTCAGATTGGCGATAAATGGGAAAAGATTCCAGGGGCAAATGGACCAACTCTTGAAGTTTTCCCTGAAGATTGCTATTGGCTGGGTTATGTTACGCCGCCACCAACAACCGATGCTGAAGGCAATCCTTTGACTTATCATGGCGAAAGCAGAGTAACATTTCAGTGTGTTATTAAGCTTAATGATTCACGAACATACACTGACACCTTCAATATAACAAAACAATATGTTCAAGGTTATACTATTTTGGTAACTTCATCTAAAGGTAACGCCTTTCAAAATGGTGTGTGTTCTACAATTTTGACCGCTACTGTTTATTATCAAGGACAGCCGGTGAATGTAGAATATGCGTTGGAGCATTTTACGTTCACATGGCACAGATATAAGAGCGATGATTTGACAACTGACCTCGGATTTGAAGATATTGATGTAACTGACGGTGACAATGTTCTGACATTGAACTATGAAATGGATGGCACGGATGTATTTGTATGTGAGATAGGGCTATCTGATAATTTTGATTATTCATTTCCTATAATATTCTAATAATATGGCTATTGATAAACTTACTATAGGAACAAAGACCGCCAATCAAGGGGTCAATGCCAGTGGAAAACTTACAGCAGCAGAGTTTAATCAACTGATTTCTAAAGTCAATGAAATGATTGAATCATTAAACTCTACTGTATATATAACCCAAGATGAATATGATGCGCTCCTACAAAGCGGACAAATCATCGATACTGTTGAATACAATATTTTTGAAGAATGATTACCAGAAATAAATTAGAATTATCAGCAAGATACTATGGCCGTAGAGCCATATCTGCAACTTACCAAGGAGCACGTTTGATATGGGAGGCTGTTAGTAACTGTTTGGCCGGTGGTTGGTGGCAGCATGGTCACGGTTGGGATTATGGCACCGGATGGGGAGCTAATCGTAAAAAGTAAAAATTTAAATCAAATGATATGGCAAAGAATACAGTAATTCGTAAGACCTTAACCTCACTCGCTGAGCCTTGGTGTGACAAAGAGCTAAATCAAAGCGTAGATATTGAGGATATTGAAGCTTTTTTAAAAAGTCAGCTTGGGTCCAAAATTGGTTATCCAGTCATTCCACAAACTAAAGACACCGATGGGTACTATCATTTTTGGGGATTTGCGGACAAAAACGCTTATAACGACTATATGACAGACCCCGAAGCTAATGAAGCACTTCGACTGGTGAATATAGCCATCCCATTGCTGGAAGAACAAGGTGGAGTTAGTAACATTGTAAAATTGACCCGTATTTCGTCTGGTTCTCTTGTGACGAGTAAGCCAATTGCGAGTGTTGAGGTATCTTATTTATGGCAGCAGTACAATCCTATTACTCAGGAGACAACTGATCAAGATGAAGATGCAACTATCGTTGTTTCATGCCGTACACAAAATTCAAGCGGCTCGTGGGGAGCATGGGACCCAAGTAAAGAATTTACAGTTAGCATACAGTCTGGTCAGACAAAAACAATTGACCTTAGTAAACTGCTGACATCAGATGCAACATATCAGATTCGTTTGGTGGCAACAGGTGAGACAAGCGGTATTACCGCAAGCCCTGTAACATTAACGGTTATATATTCTAACGTATCTGCCAATTATGAAGGGTCTATTGCAACCGCTTATAAAGGAGACAGTGTGCAGCTACCATTTCGCATTTCAGGCAATGTTGATAAGCAGCTTAGAATCAAGATGAATGGATATACTAAAAACTATTCAATTGGTACTGCTACATATATAGACAATACCTATGGAGCAATTCTAACCCAAGAAGAATTTACATTGGTAAGAGGAGCTATAAAGGCAGAAGCGTGGATTGCTTTTGGTGAAGGATATTCAGCAGAAACCGAACATCAGGAGTTTCAGTTCATTTATCTTCCAGAAGGCGATAGTTTGAAAACTCCTGTTTTAGCTGTTACAGATATTATGGAAGAGTTTCAAAACTGGACACGCGCAACGATTTTCCGTTACGCAATTTATAATCCAGTCCAAAATGAAACAAAGCTTAACATTACACTCCAAGATTCTGAAACAGGGCAAACTTACATAAAAAAAAGCGTAGTCTGCACTAATGGAGAAAGTTATGACTTTGACGAAAACTTTTCTATGGAGTACGAAGGTGAAGAACAACCTGATGTAATTAATGCTCAAGCTGTTTTCACCAACGAAAACGGAATCACATTTGGCAATAACATTAATTTTATTATTGACAATTCAGAGAATTTTGCGCCTACAAAAGGAGCTAACGTTGTTGTATCTCCAGAAAAACAATCTATTATTATTGATGGCGTTAGCCACGAGTTAAATGATTTGTTTTTGGATTCAAGGGACACAAACTCAGGTTGGCTTAGCAATATTGAAACAGATTCTACAGGAGCTCAAGTAAATGTTCCTGTTTTGAGTATTGGTGCCGGCAATCGTTTTACTTTGCCGTATGAACTATTCGATGAGAACACTGGACATAACAATGAAGGTGTGGAAGGTTCAATCACAATAGAATTTGACATAAAAGCAAAAAATATTGTCGGTGAGTCTCCTATCATTGATGCAACTGCTCCTTTCAGTAAAGCGTACACAGGATTAAAAATTTATCCTACACGTGCAGTTTGTCTTAGTAGAAACAACTTTACCGAAGATATTTGTGATGTTCATTATCAAGAAGAGAAACGTGAGCATATTGCTATAAACATCATTAGAAACCTTCGCGGTGAAGGCATGAACCTTGTACGCATATATGTAAATGGCAAATCAAATCGTTCGTTTATATATACTGATGAAGATAGATTTGTTCCTATTGGCGTTGGTGGAGCCAAGTCAATAGTAATTGGTTCAGATGAAGCAGATGTTGATGTTTATGGCATTCGTATTTACAAAGGTCAGCAGCTTGGATCAACTCAGATTCAAAATGATTATATGGCAGGTATGCCAACCATTGAAGATAAAAAATTGTTTAAACGATTCAATTCAATTTTCAATGGTACAGAAATTGGTTATGACTTGTGTAATGCTCTTGGTCTAAACACAATACTTCGTAAGATTCCAGAGGGAGGTCATTATCCGTCCCGTGAAAACCAGAGCAAGCAGAAAAATGTGACTATTGATGTTCGTATTTATGCAGAACGTGGTAATGCTGAAAGTCTTGACACGAAACATTCAGGAACTTTTGTTGGCATGACTGACAAGGGACAAGGTACGTCTGCAAAGGGATATTATTGGTGGAATATATCTGATGGATTTGAAGATGATGAAGAGATTTCTGCTGAAGAATATAAAGAGGGAGATCCAACTCATTATGAAGAAGATGGAAAGTTTTACAAAAAAATATCTTATTTCAATTCTTTGGATGGAGTAAGCCAAGTGTATGCAAGTAAGTATGAATTAGAAGATGGACGTGGAGGAATTACAAAACTTGTAGGTAAAGCGAATTACGCCTCCCCTATGCAAAGCCATAAACTTGGTGCTATTTGGGCATACGATGAACTTTGGCAGATTCTTGTTAACAATGGAAGTGACAACAGGCCCGTTCTTCAAAATACACATGCTTGTTGTTATGAAAAGCCATTCTTGTGTTTTTATCAAATTGGGAATGGAACGCCTATTTTTTGCGGCTTTCAAACTTGGGGTAGCGGAAAGGGAGACAAAAAAACTTTTGGCTACGACAAGAAGAAGAGCCCCGATTATTTGTGTGTTTCAGGTGCTGATAACGGTGCTATTGCGGCTCTTTATCAAATGCCTTGGGTTGTTCAACAAAATTCACAAGGGGCGTGGGAAGGCAATATATATGCTCATAGCGTAACTATTAACACTGGTGACATAAAGAACGGATATTGTTATAAGAGCGGAAATAGTGACACGCTTGCGTTTGAAGTAGAAATCGGATCTAAGTACGATGGTGGTGAAACCGATAAGGGGGTTCTTCGTATAGAAGACGAAGCCAAAGGGGGTACTGAGAAGACGCTTTACACTCATTTTGCTGATTTCGCAAACTTTGTATTTGCTTGCTCGCCACTGTTGAAGCCTTACGCAGGAACAGAAGCACAGTTAATTGCTGATAGTGATAAGTTGATACGTGATCATCAATATTGGATATTTAATGTAGGCACAGAACGATTTAATGTTTATTATTTTAATCCTGCAACATCTAAGTTTGAAAAGATAGTGAAAGTACCTACTGCATGGGGAAGTGACGGAAGAGCCTATTCTTATGGAAGCCCAAAGATTACAGACCAGCTTGCAGGTGTTGTAATTAGTATTGACACTGTTGACGGAAAGAAGAGCGTGACTTTGGAAGAAGCAATGAGTACACTTGGAACATCGGATATGAATGTTTTGAATGATATTTTTTCTAAAGCTCGTGTGTCTTATTTTGCCGCTCATGCTTCATCTTATCTTGATATTACAGATACAATTTTTCACCAAGCTTTCTTGAAATTGGAAGCAGCTACAGATAACCGTACAAAAAATGTATATCCTTGGATTGACCCTGCCGTGGATAAATTAGTACGATGGAAGCAAGATGACCTTGATACAATCAAAAAGACCGATAATCAAGGCCGTCAGACCAAGCCGTATTATGTACTTGAACATACAAAGAACGCAGATGGTAGTAATTACTGGAATGGTGAGAATAATGTTTTGTTTACGCTTATAGAACGTGCTTATCCAGACCGTATGCGTAATATGATGCGTGACATTTTCACTCAAATGGCTCAGATAGCTGGAAGCGTTGAGGAATATATGCAGAAAAGATATTATTGGGTTCAAGAGTATTTCCCAGCTGTTGCTTATAATGAGACAAGTAGAGTTTTGTATGAAGTTGCTCAAGTTAAATTAATGAATGGGCAGATTGACGTTAGCCAAGACCCCATTACGCAAGCTGTTGGAGACCAGTTGGAATGTGAAAAGCAATTCATGAATAGACGTTTGCCTATGTTGATGTCTTGGTGTGAATATGAAACTGGAGGCGATGGTACTTTGAGTTTCCGTTCTGTAAATACAACGCAAGGAGAATCGCCTACTTATGACATTGAATACACTGCATACCAATATATTTACCCCAAATTGGCTATCGGTGGAAAGATTGCTGCTTTATATGCTAAAGTAAATGATGAATGGGTTGAGCAAGGAAACGAACCGTATCTATGTGCTCCCGGAGAAACTGTTAGGCTTGTAGCAAACACTGACTCAAATACCCAGTTCACAATACGATGGATGCACTATGCAAAGAGCATAGGAAATCTTGGTCTACTTCCTTGTGGAGAGGATGGAAATGTTACTATTACTGGACGTAGATTGCGTAAATTGGAATGTTGGGCTGAAGATGATGTTCCTATTGAGTTCCATCCAAAAGGGCTTGTGATTTCTAATTGCAGAAACCTTGAAGCAATCCGATTAACAAATGCTTCTTCATTCTCAGGTACATTTTCAGCTGATTTACCTCGATTGAAATCATTATTGTTGAGTGGTTCTTCATATACGAGCGTAACATTGCCTAAGACATCTACTCTTGTTGATGTTGCTCTTCCTATGACTATCAACGCCATAGAAGTTGATGGTCAGCCCAATTTGTCAAGTTTGCAAGTTGAGGGAATGGAAAACTTGAGGAACCTTCGTATCGTCGGAGAGCATAAGATTCAGAAGCAAACTCAATCACTGGTTCAGCTTGCTTATACTCAAGCCAAAAATCTTAACTTGGTTGAAATAGAGAATGTGTCTTGGAGCGGATTTGCTGTAGATGCTATGATGTGGTTGCAAAAATTGAATGCAACGTTAACTGGAACGATAGGTTTGAGTGGTAACTTGTCTTTTGATAATAAGCTTGTTTTAGCAAACACTTATGGAAATATCGACAATTCTGACAATAAATTGTTTATCAATTATTCTAAGCGTACTATTAATAGTATTTCTGTGAATGGTCCAACATATATTACTGAAACTGGTACATATCAGTACAAACTTGTTTGTTCGCCTTCAACAGGAAATGATGTTGCATTAAAGGATGGTCATTTAGCAATTGAATGGAGCATTGATGATAGTGCTAAAACCTATGGTACGTTCATCGATACTGTAAATGGTGTACTTGAAGTAAAAAAATTGGATGAAAGTGGTACAGATATGCGTTATATAGCTAAGTGTGAGCTCACTAAAACTGGAGGCTCTGTTTTGACTGCTGATTTCCAAATAGGCTTTTATCGTCGTGTTCCTAAGATTGGAGACTTTGCTTATGCTGATGGCACATTCGATGACCAATATTTTAAAGATAAAACTTTGGTTGGGATTGTATATAAACTCGATGAGATGTGGCAGGGAGAAGGTGAAGAAGAACCGACTATATTTTCAGGTTACAATAAACCAACAGAATCATTTAAGGCTACCAGAAAATTGGTTGGGTATCAAATCAGCGTTGATGCAAAGGAAAATATTCCATTCAAAAGCACAGATAATTTCATCAATTCTGGTAGTAGTGTATGGGGGCTTTACCCAAGTAGTGATACTAATGGGCATGGAGATATTCAAAGTGAAATCAACGCAGCTACAGGTATTTCAAATGTTTTTGATTTGCCAAGCATTAATAATATAACTACTCGTGGTCTAACTGGTGGTCCTAATAACGACTATCAAACTACTGGGAATTATCTTGATATAAATGAAGACGACGGGTTCAAAGACTATTCAACAGCTTCCGGGTGTGTGGTTGATTGGCAGGGTAAGCAAAAGACACAAGCAATTGTACGTCATGCTAATCAAATTATAAACGCATATCTGCTTTCTGATGCAAATGAATCGGTTAGCATATATTATACCGATGAAGATGATAATGAGCATCAGTTGGCTGAGCTGCCGAAGACAGTAGAAGAATTGTCTAATGCAATGGAAATTCTACACAAAGCAAACAATAATTTAACGAAGTATCAGCAATTTCTTTATCCGGCTGGATATGGATGTTATCTCTATCAGCCTACAGTCAAGGAAGGAGAAGAATTGGACCCTCAGTATGCTTCAGGAAATTGGTATTTACCTGCATGTGGTGAACTGTACCGCCAGTATAGTTTCTTTGCAAAATCCAGAACTGGAGGTATGGGGGAAACTTATCAAGAAGGGCAAGGGACGAGTCCAGCCAAAAGTGTGATAGACGATATGATTAAAGAGGCTCTTAATTCACCAGAGTCTAATGAAATCAAGCTACATGTTTCTCCATCACATGTAGAATATGGAAATTACACTGGGTTAGAGCTTGCGGCTATTAATCGTTACTTTCATTCGTTAGTGGAAGCTGAGAAACCGATCTACTCAATGATTCTTTGGAGAGCTTTAATTGCCAATGGCTCATCTCCATTCACTCAGCACAGCGCAGGCAGCCATTGGTCTTCCACTGAGTACTCCGCTCTTGGCTCGTGGCGCGTGTATTTCACCTATGGTTATAGCACCGGCAGCTACAAGTACTACGCTTACGTTGTTCGCCCTGCTGTAGCCTATCAGTTTTTTCTTTAATCTTCCTGGCGAGCTGCTTAAAGCAGCTCGCCTATAACAGTTAAATAACATTAAAAATATATGGATATAAACGGGAAATCAATGACTTATGAGGAAGTATGTGAGTTGTTTGATAGCACAACTACTGCTGAATTGGGGGATTCTGTAATACTTTCAAATGATGAAATAAACCGCGCTCGGCGCAATAAAAGAGAAGTTCGTAAAAAGGCCACCGGTTTTCAAAACACGCCGATTTACAGGTCATTACACGCATCTATGCGACTTATTATAGAAGTTGTACAGCTGATGCCAAAGAAGTCTGTTAAGGTATCTGACATATTGCTTCAAAACTTTACAGAATTAATTCGTTGGTCAGCTGCGGCCTACAACCATCAAGATGACCTTCTTAAACAAAATGCACTCGAAGAAGCTATATCTTTAATGAGTGTAGTTAAAATCACACTTAACTGTATGTCCAACCTCGTTAGTGAAACGAAGCACAAGCAGCTGATCGCATCGTTTGATGCAGTGATACGTCAACTTGTAGCATGGCGTGGCTCACTAATACAAAGCCAGGGTTCCGATGACGAAGCCTAATAACTGTAACATCGGAAGAGAGCTTAGAGCTTTGCTCGGATATGGGCGGCTGACTCCGTGGCATGGTTTGAACTATGTACGGAGTTACGAAGCTGCACAGCCGCATTTTAACAGCACAGGCAACCATTGGTCTTCCACTGAGAACTCCGCTCATAACTCGTGGAACGTGAATTTCAACAATGGTAATAGCAACAACAACAACAAGTACAACGCTAACGTTGTTCGCCCTGCTGTAGCTCATCCGACAAAGGCTTGGCTTCAATTAAGGAAATCTCTACAGGAAGCATTTGAAGACTGCTGCCGAGGTAAGGCTTCCAGTCAACAATTCCAAGATTACATTCCTATCGCTAACGAGGATTTGGATGTACTTACAACAGAATTGATAGATAGAACCTATATGCCAGGAACATCCACCTGTTTCCTTGTAAAATTTCCTAAACTTCGAGAAGTGTTTGCCGCAGCTTTCAGAGACCGTATAATTCACCATTGGATATGTATGAGATTGGTTCCGCATTTTGAAGAACTGAATGAAAATATAGGAAATGTTACTCACAATTGTAGGGTCGGATTTGGAACAAAATCGGCTGTTGATAGCGTTTACGAGGCAATCAAAGAAGTATCATACAATTACGGCACTGAAGCTTATCTGTTCAGAGGAGATTTAGTGGGGTTCTTTATGTCATTGCCTCAACGTCGTATGTGTGATAACTTAATTGATTTTGCACAGGAAGAATATCATGGTGATTTTAAGAATCTATTGATATGGTTACTGGATGTGGTTGTAATGCACCGTCCAGAATTGAATTGTATGTTCAACTCATCACCTGAAGATTGGAAAGGGTTGGCACATAATAAATCTCTGTTTAGGACAGGCAAAGGGCGTGGTGCCCCAATTGGCAACCTGACCACTCAGTTGTTTGCTAATTTTTACATGGCGGATTTTGATGCGTTCATGATTGATTGTGTCAAGAAATTAAAAGCAAAAGGCATTAGAGCTGCTTATCATCGTTTTGTAGATGATTTTATTTTGGTGTGTAATGATAAGAAAGCATTAAAATGGCTTATACATGCGGCTGAAATTAAAATAAAATCAATGGACTTGACAATGCACAAAGACAAACGATACATCCAGCCTGCAAGTCATGGTGTGCTGTTTGTCGGCACATATATTAAAAATGGTAGATTATATTTGAGCAATCGAACTATCGGACGTTTCAGGGATAAAGCGAATGAGATTGCGAAGTTCATGCAACAGCCAGCGAAAGAAATAACTTCCGCTGATCTGGACCACATTCTCGCCACTCTCAATTCATATTTAGGCTTTTGTAAATATCGGCAGACTTATAGAATCCGACGTAAAGCTATGAAAGCACTTCTTTATTCGCATGAATTTAAGCGGTATTTCAAAATCAATAGAAATATCTCTAAAGTCACCTTGCGAAAAGAATGGAAGACTATTATTAGATAGGAGGACTATATAATGAAACAGATTTGTAAATTCAATATAAAACCAGCCACAATCAATAATGGTGGCTATAAAAAGGGTCGATGGGTAGTATGGGTCAACATTAGCGTCTCAGAGATTAAGACTTCGGAAGATGGACAAGACGAACGTTTTCAGAGTATTACCGACCGGTTGGTTATGAATGGAAATTCTATTGAGGATTTTTTTGAAGTTATTGATCCATTGCATCTTGCTTTAGCAACCGTAAATGAACTGGAAGCGATTTTGTGCTATTTTCAGTGCGAAAATGACATTGAAGCATGGAAGACTATCCGTAAGATTCAGATACGAGGCTATGACAGTAGCGAGAATGTGAATCGTTTTTATTTAGGTGATATTGCGCTTTGGCTTGATAAAGCAACCAGAGTGGGATTGGTCAACTCTATCACCATTGAAAAAAAAGCAAAACGTAATACAACATGTTTATGGTATGGAAACAACCATATCAACATGAGTGTGGACACAGCTCTTGATCTTTTATACCAACTTGAACTTTATGCACTCAGCTGCTATAATGTCACTGCTCAACATTTGGTTTATATAGATCAATGTGAAGAGATAGCTGAATTGCGGTCTTTTGATGTTTGTTCTGATTATCCCGATATTCTCCAGTTTAAAAACGAATAATAAAAAATGAGTTTGCACCCCATTGCGATAAGTTTTTGACTATTCTCTATAAAGACTTAAAGTATAATGGGAACAATAGCAAAAGGAGAAATAACACTTAGTCCAGTGAACGATGCCTATACGGTGTTGCTTACTCCATCTTCGTGTTCTATTTCAGCTGATTTTGACGGTTCTAATCCCAATTTAACTAACGCCAAAGGTACTATTACTGTAAAGCGTGGCACTAAAATCGTACCATTCAAAATAGATAGGGTTTCGTATTCTGATTCAGGAATAAAGATCAGTTGGGTACAACAGGAAGTAACAGTAATGCCTTTTATTGTGACTCATATACCTAATACTATTTTGGATGGCTATGTAAAATTTCATATCATCACACAGGATGGCTTTAACTATTCCACCGAAGTTCAATTTGCTTTTAATATTGTTCGTGAATCTACGATGCTTGATTGGATTCAGGACTGGGAAGGAAGCAAAACTAAAGTCGGTGGAACTTATATAATGACACCGAAGTTGTTTGTAGGTAAAAAAGAAGCTATTCTTGATATGACAAACCCAGAGCCTACATGGAAAGAAGGGGCATTGACTGGTGTGTATATTGGGCCTGATTTACTTACTTCTGGTGAAAGCAGTGTTGGTATTTATGGCTATCTCAAAGACAAAAAGATTTTTCATATTAACGCTGATGGTGGATTTATTGGTGGCTGGACTTTTAATGAAGAAGGACTTCAATCATTCAATGGCATTGTAAATATATTGTCCGAGGGGTCTATATACGCTCAGAATCCAGATTCTGAAATTCCTTATTGGGGTATATATGCTAACGGTACTGCTTCATTCGCAAATGGAAACGTTAGGTTCTTTGCAAATGGAGATGCGGAATTTGTTGGTAAAATTATATCTGCATCAGGAACTATTGGCGGTTGGAACATAACAAAAAATCAATTACATAACAAAAAAATTATCCTCGATTCTTTGAAGGGGGTGATTGGTATCTGCTCAAATGTATTGCAGTCCGGAGATAACGATACTGGTGACTTAGAGTTTCCTGATACTCCAGATGGCGGTGTGAAGCTGTGGTATAATTCTGCAATGGACTTTGGTATGGCAGGTTGGACTACTGGAGAAAAAGTATTTCAATTAGGTTCCACTAATTTTATTGCCGGATGGAATTTTAATCATCAGGCAATATGGACTGGAGGAGACACACCCTCTTTAACTCAGGGTGGATATACATCTGACCTTGATGCTATTACCATTGCACCTAACGGAATCAGAAGTAATAAATGGTATGTAGATGCTAACGGTACAGCTTCATTTGTTGGTGGCTCTGTCAAATTCAATAAAGAAAGTGGTGAAATGTTTGGCTGGCTAATGAGAAGTGGTCGCTTTTCATCGCAACACGCTGCATTGATTTCAGACCCTTCTAATGGAGGGGTATATATTTCCATCACAGATATTACCGAAGTTAGTGTTGGTAGTTTAAGAACAACCATTGAAAACAATGGTGGTATCTATTTATACTCGGATAGCACAAATGCAATCATGCGTGCGTATGATAAATCCGGGAAAATAGGCTTTTCCCTGAACACTTCAGGTTATAACACTATTTCCAGTTGGTCGTTTGACCCAACCGCAATCTATATTGGCTCTAAAAATCTTTCGTCGAAAAATTTTACGGCGACTGAAGGCTCTATGGTTTTGATGTCATCTGGTATATTTGGCTATAAGTGGAAATTGCTTGCAGATGGCTCTGGCGCATTGGCTGGTGGTAAGATTAACTGGGATAAAGACGGTAATATAACTATTGACGCAAAGATTAGTGCTAACAACATTACAGCAGGAACAATTTCCACTGTATCTATCATGTGTGAAGGTAAATGGGCGTTAAATCAAGATGGCTCTGGCTATTTAGCATCTAAACATTTATATTGGGGTAACGACGGTATTCTAACAGTTGAAGGTAAAGTAATAGCCACAAGTGGAACAATAGGTGGATTTGAAATCGGAAATGGACGTATCGGATCGGTTGCTACTTCACAAGGAGGTGGTGGATCACTTGCTATATATAACAATTTCTTCCGGGTTGGAGGTAGTAAAGGACATGCGATGTTTGGTGATGACGTGATACCAAGTTCTGCGGGCGGTGCGTTTACTGCCGTCGGACGTATAGTAAATTCTGCTCCAAATATTCATGGAAATTATGGATTTGACCAAGCGAATTACGGATTATTCATTGATGTTACTGGCGGTACAAAAAATTATGGCATCAGTAGCAATGCAGCGTTGCTTGCTCCTGCATTCATTAACACGAAAGCTAAATTGCTGACGTTTAGTGGCGGTGGCTACACAGTTGATTTTTCACAACACAATATCATTTTGATGTATTATAATGACCCCAATTACTCTAAGGTTGAAGTAACACTACCATCTGAGAGTTCGGTTGCATATAAGTTCGGTATGAATTCTCTACCAACTGATTTTGCCGCAATTGTCACATTTAGAGTTAGGCCTGGTTCAAAAAACATAATACTGAAAGGTATTTACAACCACAATGAAGGGATACAGAATTATGAGATGGCATCAGGTGACTCTGTGACTTTACTTATAACTAAGGTAGACGGTTTTAGGTATCAAATACTAAATCATTCAAGCTAATGCGTAGAGACATAGAAATACATATTAATACAGGCGATGTGGCTATTAATCCACAAAATAAACCAAAGCTAAGAGAGTTTCGATGGGTTGAACAGCCATCTATGCTGTCTCGCTATATTTATGGTGAGATAGATGTGCCATACACTGTCAGTGAGAGAACCATTGTAAATCAAGGTGTATTTTTCGTTATTCCATATACTCCTATATATAAGGAATTTATGATTCGCATACGTCGTGTAAACGATGAAAGTGTGTTTGCCTATGTAACCAATGAAGTTGATGGTTCTCAGTGGTTCTTAGTTAAATCTCCTGTCTTTGGAGGCAAGATGAAAAACGTGTTTGCATCTACATTGCCCACCATTTCTGAAAATAGCTTTTTTATAATGTTGAAAGATGGCATCGCACAACTATTTTCCAGTAGTCAGTCTGATTTCAATATCATTAAGGCTGGCAGACAAAATGCTAACTGCCTATTGGCATGTTTCCCAGGAGGAAACTATCGTTATCCGCTGACAGGTGTTGGGTTGGCTCGATGGATTAACTCTAATAATGTTGCATCAACCAGTCTATCCAAAGTGCTTCAGGACGAATTTAGTGCAGATGGCGTGACTATTCGCAATGCTGCCTATAATTACGATACTAAGCAAATGGAGTTAGACGCTAAAGACTTGGAGAAATAAAGATATGGCTACATATACCGTAAAACCCAATCAAAATCTATTTGACGTTGCTTTGCACATATATGGCAGCATTGAAGGTTTATTTGACCTTCTGATTAGCAACCCGGATCTTAATATGACTTCAGAATTGTCGTATGGTCAGGAATTAACTTATCACGAGGATTTTGTGTTGAATGAATCTGTTACAGAAGGTTTCAAGACTCAAAATATCACCCCATCATCTGGGGCTCGTAAGGTGTACTTCAAACGCCCAGATGAAGATTTGATATTCCTGATTGGAGTTAATGCTGATATGGTTTTTACTACTTTCAAAGTAGCAGGAGAAGGCACTATGATTATTGATTGGGGTGATAATTCTGAATTACAATATGTTGCTTTGACAGTTGCGATTCAGTCCATAGAGCACTATTTTGATAATGATACAGAGAAACGCCGCATCCGTATTTACGGAGACACCGATACGCTCAAACTCACTCAGCTTGATACAACAGGATTAGGCGGTGCTTTGATTCTTTGTAAGCCTATTATTGTGGATGAATATATATGTACAAGTCGAGGGTACTCACTTACTGGACTATCTATGTTTGTTGGAACATATAAACTCGATCTCCACTCAACGGCTATCGATAATCTCTTGCCAATCGGTGATATGAGCCTTCAGGAGCTCAATTTGACGGATGTGTTTTTTGTGTACGATAATGTTGTTGACGATTATCTTGAATACATCGTGGCTAATTATGATGACCGACGCCCTTGCACTGTGTACCTTACAACAGAACCTTCAGCAAGGGGGTATGCTGCAATTGATACGATTCTTAATGAACCGGAATGGAATGTATCTGATACATGGAAATTTTATATAAACAATCAATTATACCAACCTGACAATGGCACGGACACTGAGTGAAATATATGCTGAGGCAAAAGATTGCCGCAATAGCTATCTCGAATTAACAGAGTTTGAGAATAGTTCAAAAATGTCGATACTTGACGCATTTACATGGGTCACATCGGCGTGTATTTGGACATTTGAGAATGTTATGGATGTCTTTAAGATAGATCTTGCTAAGGATCTTCATCATCGTATTAATGGAACCCCAGCATATTTTGCTAACGCATTGCTAAAATATCAATCTGGTGATGATTTGGTAATGAATGAAGATGGTACTGTCTTTTCTTATCCGAACATTGATACATCTAAGCGCATCATAACCAAAGTGGCTTATTCCGAAGAAGAGGAAAAAGGATTTCACGACAAATTGGTCCGTTTCAAAATTGCTACGGGGGAACCAGGAGCATATACTCGTATCGATGAAGATGAAATGGTGGCAATTCGTGCGTACCTCAATCAAATATTGTTTGCCGGTCAACATGCAAAAGTTGTGAGTCGTATTGGAGATGTGTTGATTCCAAGAGTTGTAGTGTATTATGATGGAGCAGTGACTGAAGACGAACTGTATCAAGATATAGAAAAAGCTTTGAATGAATATATTGCCAATATTGAATTTAATGGATTGGTTTATGCTCAGAAAGTAATTGACTGCATACAAAATGTCAAACATGTTACAGACGTAGCGGTATCTTCAGATGACACAGACCATCAAGGTATATTCGTCGCCAAATATGACGATGACAACAATCTGATAAAAGATGAATATGATAATGCTCAGACTAAAATTGAACGATATTATGTGCCTAACTCTGGATATATCAAGCAGAGTACAGGTGAAGGCGAAGAAACTGACCTCCCATTGTGGCGTGATACAATAATTCTTAAATTGGAAGATAACGTATGAGGTACTATATCAATTTTGACAAAACAATAAATCAGCTTGTACCCTATTATATTGGAGGGCGTAAGCTCATCTTGTATCTTCAAGCGTTGATGTCACCGTTGAGACGGCTTAATGATGATTTTGTATCATACGCCAAAGAAACAAGAATCGAAGCGGCTATGACCTCTCAGATATTTAAGTTTGAATGGTTTCTTAACCATAAATTTAGTAAATATTTTGCTCATGGAGGCCGTATATCGATTAAAAACACCGCAGTACTTGGTGTGCCGATCTATAAAGAGTCAGCTAATATTGATGAGAGCTTAAACATGTTGGTCTATCATAGTACAGAAACCAACATAGCTCGCCAATTAACATTATACCGTAGCGATGAGAAAACCAAAGAAAGTACTGTCAGCTTCATCGTTACAACTCCACAAATTGACACTAAGCTTATTTCAGAGCAAAAATACATCGCAATGCTGAAATATGTCATTGACAGGTATCGGCTTGCAAATAAAACTTATATCATCAAATACGAATCGAAATGAAAGAATTTAGCGCACAAACTGGTGGACGCTACACTTATGCTGATGACTTAGAGAATCTTCAGGATTTGGCGTTGGCTTTCGCTCAGATTTTCGATGACTGTGATAATTTCATCATCAGTGGTTGTGAAGTATCATCAGGGTCTGTCAGTGCAGGTTATGTATTCCTGAATGGCAAGCTACGTTATTTCCCAGGCGCAATAGGAATTACATCATGGCCTCAGTACATTTATGAATTGAACTCAACAGAAAGCGTGCCTTATGAGAGTGGAGACTCAAAAGTTGGTCGCAACACTTATGGATGTGCTATTGCTAAATCGGTACCTGTTAAGCAAGATGAATTGACCGGCAAAGCTCTTCAGTCAATTACTATGACATCAACTGGAGGGCTGCGTATGAAGGACGCATTTATTGGTAAATACGCACTCTTGCTTAGCCCCGCAAGTGGCACGCAAACAGTGAATAGTATTGTAAAGTTTGCAAAGGCAATTCATGCGGACGGAGATGTGACCGCCAATAAGAGTGTTATCATTAAATCCGGAGCCATTAAAACAGAACTGAATTACAATGATGGCACATTTAATGTCAAATATACTGGTAACACTCACAATTATCAGTTATCATTGATAGATGGCATCGGTTTTCGTTTCTACGCTAATGGTACTTTAATTGCGACAATTGGTGAATCATTTATAACATTTAACCAGCCTGTATCTGCCAGCAAAGGTACATTCGGTGGATTAGTATTAGCTGAAAACCACATCTATCAAGGAACAGCTAATGCGGTTGGAGAGATTGGGATTAACGTGCATGGGTATAATGGTGGTCATACTCAATTTCGTAATACTCACATCGGAGACGGTAAAGGTAAAATTATTTTCAGCATTATCGGCTCAGATGGAAATGCGAATATATATGGCGTGACCAAGATCGAATCTGGTGCTACTGATGGATTAATTCTGAAGGCTAAAGTATTGAAGGAGAACAATAGCCTAACAAATGCAATTTCTTGGCGGGATTCAGCAAATACCGTAATGGCACGTATTGGATTCCTTAGTACAGCTGACCAAGTGTTTTCTATTGTTGCGTCTGCATATAATATTAATATTGTAGGTCACAACACTGTGAATCTCGGACCAGCAATTAAGGAAAATGGGGTGTTGTTGTCTGAGAAATACGCAACAAATTCCAAATTAAATGAAGCATTGGGCAAAAAAGCAAATTCAGCAGATGTGTACTCTACAAAAGATGCTGATAAAAAATTTGCAGTTAAATCTGGTGGATTATTACAATTTGTATCACAAACAACCGATGCTGCGCAATGTCGCTCTCATATTGGGGCTATAGGCAAAAGTGATTTAGACTCTTATGCTAAATTAGAAAATTGCCTTTCCGATATGGCAGCGGATGAAAAAAAGAAACAGCAAATACGTAATAATATTGGAGCTGCCGGTATCGGTGACTTTCAACCTAAGCTATATGACTCTGGTTGGAAGCATATAAAAGATTCGCTTTATGTTCGGCAAATTGGTAACATGGTTTGCATACAGGGGTCTGTAAGAACGATTCACTCAGGCACGATATTCACCATTCCTAACACAATACCAGCGCCAAGCCACGCGGTGAAATACAGCATCGCATTTAATAATAATCGCAACTGGGTTTGCAAAATAGCAGCCGGCCAAAGGGCGTGTACTGTTGCCTATTGTAATGGTAGCTGTGGAAGTTATACAGAATTTTCAATCACATATATGGTATAAAAATGAAAACGTACAATTCACCTGCACAAGCTCGCAGTTTGCGAGAAATTGAGGCCACTGCTGCCTCTCCAGTTATTAACATTATTCCTGAAATTAATGGCACAGTTCAACCCGTACAAGCCACTGAAGAAGGGGAAAAAGAGAGGTCGCAAGCCAAAACCGAAGTCCCCGCCAAAAAAACGCGGTCGAAAAAGAATACTAAGGAGGTTTGACGAAGTTCCCCTTGGTTATAACTTGCGACTGAACACCCCATTAGAGTTCGACTTAATTATGCAAACGGTTGGAACTAATGGGGTTCCAGACGCAGATTTGATAGAGGCTATTAGCTATTCATCTAAGAACTCATATTTCCGAACCGAAGATTTTAGACGATTTTTAATTTTATACAGACATGAGGGGTGTTATGCTGAACATCCCAAGAAGCCTCCAAGACCTAATACCATTATTACAGCTATTCAAAGGAGAAAAAATATAGTAAAAAGATAATTTTATAAATGGTATAAAATTAGTGCGAATAATGAAAATTGTTCGCACTTTTTTCATGCTCTTGAAATTTTTTTGATTACCTTTGTGCAATATTTAAAAATTGACTTCGTACAGAATTTATTTATAAAAACTATGCAAACTCCTAAAAATGAAGGATTTTACTGTGTCTGTACGAAAGCTTACAGACTTAGAACTTTTGCAGGAGGCGTGTGCCACTACTTTTTTGGGAATCAGTCACGCAACACTGATTTCTCTCTACAAGTCCGAGCACTCTCCAGTACGCACCCAGCTATTCTGGATAAGCCTCAAAAATATTCCACTTTTTATTAGTACCCATCTAATCCGTCACCATGTCGGGTCAGTACCTTTTCAACTCACGTGCCGTGACGACCGTAATGGCGGTAATCCGAATCTAATTGATAAGATTGATGCCGTTAATGAAAAACTGGCTATACTCTTGTCAATGATTAATAAGTCGTCGCATAACGATCAGGAATCGATTATACGCAATGTTATCAATGAGTTGGACTGGCTTAAAGACAATGCCGACCGTTACACGCCTGTTAACCTCAGTCTTTGTATCAATGCTCAGTCTTTGATTGATATGGCAAAGTTGAGATTGTGTACAGGTTGTGCACACAAAGAGACTGTTGTTGTTTTTCAGAAAATTAAATCTGAAATTGAAAAGATTGATCCAGATCTCGCTGCAATGATGGTGCGCAAATGTGTGTACCGTAATGGACTGTGCGGTGAAATGCGTTGCTGCGGTTTTAATCACACTCCAGCATTTCAGACAGAGCTTAGGGATTATATTTCTTATTTTAATGAAAAACAAAAGGGTATTTACTATAAATCAGAATAAGCAAAATGACTATACAAGAATGGTTAAACAATGAAGACTTGCCTGTTACTATTTGGGAGAAAAAATATCGTAATGGCAATGAGAATTTCGAGCAGTGGTTGGATCGCATCTCTGGTAGTGATGATGAAGTAAAGCGATTGGTAAAAGAAAAGAAGTTTATCTTTGCCGGTCGTATTCTTTCTAATAGAGGTGTAAAAGACCGCAAAATCACGCTTTCAAACTGTTATGTTGTTACCCCTCCAGAGGACAATCTGGAATCTATTTTTGAAGCTGGCGCTAAAATGGCCCGAACCTTTAGTTATGGTGGCGGCTGTGGTTTGGATGTTAGCAAATTGCGACCACGTGGTGCTGTGGTGAACAATGCAGCAAAAAGCACATCTGGAGCTACCAGCTTTATGGACTTCTACAGCTACATCACTGGGTTGATTGGTCAGGAAGGGCGCAGAGGTGCGACAATGCTTAGTATGTCGTGTGAACACCCAGACCTTATCGAGTTTATCAATTTGAAATCCAATCTTGATACTTGTACCAAAGCTAACATATCTGTACGTGTAACTGACGCATTTATGAAAGCTGTGGAAACCAACGCTGATTTTACGCTTCACTACATAATGGAAGATGGTTCTAAAATTACAAAGACCATCAACGCTCGCGATACCTTTATGTTACTCGCTCAGCGTAATTGGGAAATGGCTGAACCAGGTATTTTATATTGGGACAGAATCGCCAATTACAATTTACTCCAGAACACTGGGTTTGAATATGCTGGTGTAAACCCATGTGCCGAAGAACCATTACCTGCCGGTGGATCTTGCTTACTTGGTAGCATCAATTTAAGTGAGTTTGTGGTAAATCCTTTCACAGACCAAGCAATGATTGATTTTGCAACACTTATCAAAACTGTTAGCATTGCGGTCAAAGCTTTGAATGATGTGCTTATGGAAGGACTGGCATTACACCCTCTTCAGGAACAAAGGGATTCTGTAAATGACTGGAGACAAATAGGTCTTGGCACCCTTGGTCTTGGTGACATGCTTATTAAATTGGGCGTTAAATATGGAAGTCCTGAATCATTGCGCATTATTGAAGAAGTATATCGCAATATAGCTATTACTGCGGTATTGTCTTCTATTAAACTTGCTAAAGATAAAGGGGCTTTCCCAAAATGTACTGAGGGCGTGAAGCGTGCCGTGTATCATTCGGACTTTATCCAGAACCTTCAAATGCCCGATGAAGTTCGACGAGATATAGAACAGTATGGATTGGCGAACTCTCAATTACTCACTTGTGCTCCTACAGGCACTATTGGTACTATGCTTCAGGTCAGCACTGGTGTAGAACCAAACTTTGCTTTCTCATATAATCGCCGTACTATTTCTCTTAACTCGGAAGAGAAGACCTATCAGGTAGAATCTAAGATTGTCAGAGATTATAAGAAGGTGACTGGCGCTACTCAGCTCCCTGATTACTTCATATCGTCCGGTGATATTAATTACCATGACCGCATTGCCGTTCAGTCAGTATTGCAGCGTTATATTGACGCATCAATTAGCTCAACAGTAAATTTGCCGAATAACACTACGATTGAAGATGTTTTCAATTTGTACGTCGAGGCTTGGAAGCAAAAGCTGAAAGGTATCACCATTTTCCGTGATGGTTGCCAACGTGAGGCGATTTTATCTACCGATAAAAAGAAAGAAGGCTCTTCTTCAGAATATGAAATGTCCAAAGCTAATCAGCCCACACCTATCAAGAAAACTTCAGACGATTGTATTGGACGCAAGCGTACTTTAATTACAGGGTGTGGCACATTGCATCTTACTGCGTTTTTCGACCGTCAAACTGGGCAATTACTGGAAACTTATTTCAGTAAGGGGTCTAAAGGTGGATGCGCTTTATTTATGACAGGCTTATCGCGTATGGTATCATTGGCTGCACGTGGCAATATTTCTATAAATGATATTGTTGATCAGCTAATGAGTGCAGGCACTTGCCCGTCCTACGCTGTCCGAAAAGCAACCAAGAATGACACGTCAAGAGGTGCCAGTTGTCCTGTTGCTATTGGCTACGCCTTGTTGGATATGTATCACAAATTGATGAAAGAGCTAAATCTCGATATAAATTTTATGGATAATACCCCAGTAGGACCTAAATGTCCTAAATGCGGCGAACCTATTCAAATGGTGGAAGGGTGTATGACATGTCCTTCATGTGGCTATTCTAAGTGTAGTTAAACACACCGTCCTATCTATTTCTAATCTCCGAATCAGTAATAGATAGGACGTTTTCAAAATAGTCTTTTTAATACATATAAAATATTATAATACTGATTATCAATGTATAATATAAAAACATTTTTCAACTGCTTGAAAATATTTAATGAAATAATTTGTTAAGTTGAAAAATGTCTATAACTTTGCATTGAAATCATTAACAAGAGAGCTAATGACATGATTAGAAGTAAGGGCATAGTCGAAGTCCATGAGGGCTATGCTGACACCAGCGAGCTAAAAGAGGCTGTGGACATTCTACCGGACGGAGAATATGGTTATCTCCTTTTCGACAAGAACAAGAACCGCTCGCTACCTCAGTTGAAGTTTCTTTTCGGTTATTTGCTGAAGACTCTCAGTGAAGAGTTAGAAGGTAATCCGAATCCAGAAGCATTATACAGATATTTTGAGGAGCTTTATGCGCCAATTCATAGCTGTAAAATCCCAGGAGAGGCAAATGTATTTGAATACTTTGACCTCAAAAACGAACCAACAGCTGAGATGGATTATGTTATTGAACGTATCATCCATCATGCCAAGACAGAATGGAATATTGACCTGCTTACCCGTGAGGGAATCAAAGCTGCGGAAGCAGCAGAGATTTATGCAGGTGCCTACGCTGATACTTGGAAGAATTATCAAAGAAAAGTCTAAAAGACAATTTCGTCATGATGGATCAAGAAAATGCACGTTCGCTCTATGACGTGTTTGCATCTTCCCAAGAAACATTTGAAGATGCAAAGAAAAAGAGTAAAGAAGAAAGTAGTAAACGCGCTTCATTTTTGCGTTTTGCCAAAGATGGTACTTATACTATCCGTATTTTACCTTTGGCTCCAGTTCAAGACCAAGATGGCAACTTCTTGCCGTTAGAACGTAAGGGATATGAATACCCACTTCGTTCTTTGATGCTTAAAATCGAAAACACAAAGAAACTGGTTAAGGGTAAACCCTCTATTACCTATGTTACAGTTTGTAACGCTAAGTATGTTTTCAAAAACATTGACGCAGACCTCATTGACACATACGTTGCTGTCGCTTGCGAAAAATATGCCGACGATGAAAAGCTTTGCAAAAAATTGCGTGAAGGTAGCTTCTCCGGTGGTCTGAAATGGGATTCGCGTCGTTGTATGTATGTTATTGACTTAGATAATACTGGCGATGGTATTCAAATCCTTCAGCTTTCTTATTCACAGTACAAAGACTTGGAAGAACGCAAGTTGAACTTGTGGGCCAAACTGAACAAGAATGGCAAGAACGTGCCGTGTCCGATTTCTTCCATTGACTCAGCTTATCCTGTAGAAATTACACGTAAATCTGAGAATAATAAGCCGGCTTATAGTTTCAATATCGACACTGTATCTGACAAAGATGTTTTGGACGAAGAAACATTAGCTCAGTTGATTGACATGCCACGTCTTCCTGAACAAATCTATCGTTATACGCGCTATCATTTGGAAGCCACTATTGCTTATCTTGAACAACTCGATGAGAAGTTTGATATTAACGTAATGGACGAAGATAAAGTTCAGAATTGTATCGAACAGATTAAAACATTGTTGCCAGCAGATGACCAATCTCACTTTACTCTCGGTGAAGGCAAAGAAGGTGAAGATGAAGAAGAAACTGCCAACGACATTGATGCACTGTGGGATCGCTACGACGCATTGTGTAATGATGGTTTGGATGACCAGACCGCAGAAGGACAAGAACTTCGTACATCTATTATGGCATATATAGAAGCCAATGACCTCAATGTCAAGGTAACTCGTAAGAAGACCAATGAAGACATCCTCAATGAAATCGAAGACGAGCTTGCCAACACAGCAAGTAAGGACGATGATGAAGATGAAGAAGAGGAAGCACCGGCTCCCGTTTCTAAGCGCCGCCCTGCTTCTCCTGTTGAGGAGGAAGATGAAGAAGATGCAGAGCCAGCACAGCCGGGTAATGAAGAAGAGGAAGATGAAGAATCTGAACGTCCGGCACGCTCACGCCGAGAACGTAATGACGATACAAATGAGCCAGCTGCACGTGCCAGCCGCCGTGGAGCCCGCCCACCTCGTCGTCGTGATTAAATAACAACGTACAATCGAAATGTTCACTCAGTTAAGTCTGGGTGAGCATTTTTCCTAAAGCATTATGATTATGTCAAAAAAATTCCCTTGTGCGTTGTTGATTAACGACATTCACGCCAGCAAAGATAATATAGCCGAGTTCCGTAAGAACTGGGATGAGGCACTTGAACTCTGCAAACAGAATAAAGTACAATATCTGATTGTAGGGGGTGATATGTGGCTTTCACGAAGTGCTCAAACTTTGGATGTTCTTATGGCTGTTCGTTGGGCCATATTGAAAGCCACTAAACAATTTGGACTTTACTTAATTATTGCTGAAGGCAATCATTGTAAGGTCAATCTGGAAAACATAGAAGGCTACAGCCATGTGTTTTCTGATTATGAAAATGTAGAGGTTATTAATGATTTTACGGAGGTTACTCTTGCAGATGAGGTGTCACTGTGGGTTATGAGCTATTTCCCGGAAAACGGTTCATTTATTGATAAGCTGGACGTTATTAAGAGCTGTTGTCGCGCTAAGAAGAATGTCCTGTACATTCACCAAGGCATACGTGGCGGTTTAGCTGCTCCCAGTGACGATGAATTACCGGCTCATATTTTTAATGAGTTTGATTCCGTGTTGGTTGGGCATTACCATAATCGCAAGCAGATACACGGAACTAATATTGAATATATCGGCTCTTCTCGTCAGCATAATTTTGGAGAAGACGAGGAAAAGGGATATACCATACTTTATTCAGATGGCTCCACTCAGTTTATTAAGAACGAAGTGAACCAGCGATACAAGGTTATTGAAGTAGATGTCGCAGATATGGATGATGATTTTATGAACCTGTTGGCAGAAATTAAAGCCGACAGTCGCTATAAAGTCAAAGTTCGTGTCAACTGTAAATCTGCCCAGTCTTCCGCAATCAACAAACAAAAACTCGCTGAAGCAGGAGCTAACAAAATTGAGCTTGTCACAGAGCAAACCGAGGTGATGCGCACTGACCATAAGAGCCTCACTCAGAAGTTTGACAAGTCAGGCATTAAAGAGGAATACACTAATTTTTGTGTACAGAAATCTATCGATAATCAACTTGGTCTCCACTATCTTGAAAAATTGAATTAGTATGTGGCATCTCAAATCAATTCATGCTAAAAATCTTTGCTCATTCTTGGAACTGGACTATTCTCCAAAACAAGGTGCAGCAACTTTGATATTTGGAAATAACCTTGATAGCGAATCCCAGAACTCTAATGGCTCCGGGAAATCTGCATTGATAGAAGCTATCGCCATTGGATTGACCGGAGAACCGCTCCGTAAGGTCAATGCCGATGAGATTATCAATGATACTAAAGATGAAGCAATGATTGGCATTGTTCTGACCAATGATGTATTGGGAGAACAGATGACAATTAATCGCTGTCTATCTCGTAAACAACCCCAGCAAATCCAAATTGTAAAGCAATATGGTCCACATGACACCGACACAGAAGAAATTAGTCAGGCTACTGTTGCAGACTACAACAAGTATATTCTCGACCAAATAGGATTGTCTAAGGATGATATTTTTGGCAATTTCATCCTCACTGCTCGTAAGTACAAATCATTCCTTGCCAGCTCTGACAAAGAGAAAAAGGAACTTATCAATCGTTTCAGTAATGGCGTTATGGTAGATCAGTCTATTGAAGACCTTCATACCGATATGGAACCTATTGAAACCGAGTTGAAAGAAGCCGAAAAAGAAGTTGCTATATGTACCGGTCGTGTTGAAGCTCTCAGTACTGAAATAGAGAAAGCCATCAACGAATCCGCAGAGCGCAAGGCTTCTAACGAGTCGCGCATAAAGAACTGGGAGGATTTAATTACCCAGAAACGTGCCGACATCCGTACAACCAATGACAATATTAATAAGATTGATGACAGTCTTGGTGGTTTGGACGCATTGGATGATACAATGCAAAGTCTTGAAACGAGCGACAAAGACATCAATGAGGTGCTGGGTATGATTGCAAAGTCTTTTGAGGAAAATGATTTAGCTCTTACCACGGATTATGCTCATGAAATGACCGTACTCAGCACCCAGATTGATACTGCATCTCAAAATGCAAAGGAGGCAGCAGTAAAGGTTAAAGAACTGCATGGCTTGCTGACACAGGCTCAAACAGATTATACAGAGGCTTGTGCTCAGCTCAAAGTTCAATCTGAAAAGAATGAAACTAATCGTATTGAATGTGCCCAGCGCTTAGAGAAATTGGCCAAAGCGGTGAAGCGTCTGCAAAATAAGACAGATGCCCTAAATGAGGATGAGCGCATTAAAAAGCGTGAAGCTACCTCTCTTGAAAACCAGTTGGCCGGTGTCATCCAATGTCCTAAATGTAAGCATGAGTTTACCCTCAATGCACAGCTTGACATCATCGAAGCCCGTAAAAGTCTAAAAGCTGTCAAAGACGCTATTGTACAGATTGGTAAAGACATTATTGCTAACAACAAAGAGTACGAAAAGACGATAGCAGACGGTAAAAATCAGCGTGAAATAGAAACCACTCTGGACAATGAACGTCGTAAGATCCAACAGGATTCTGATGCAGCAGAACAAACGCTGAAACTCGCACAGCTAACCTATGCTCAACAAGAAACCAAAGTAGCAAGTGCAAACTTTCAGCTTGCTTCTGTACAAGACAAATTGTCGAAAATCCGTAAGCGCATTTTCGACGAAGTATTTGAAATCATTGATAACGCATATAAACGTCGCGAAAACCAAATCAAATCTTTGGAAGAGGATGTAAATACAATGAAAGGTTCTATTGCCTCGTATAAAAAGGCAATTGAAGATGCTAAGAGCTCTTCAGAAGAAGATGTGCTCACATCATTAAAGAAGAGCCAATCAGAGTATCAGCAAGCTCTACAAAAAGCCATAGAAGCTAAGAATGAGGTAGAAGAAAGACTGAATAAATTGAAAGCTCAAGAGACACATTTTATTGAGTTCAAAACGTACCTTGCTAATACAAAAATCAATGCCATTTCCCAGATTACAAATGAATTTCTGGAGACGATTGGTAGCGATATACGAGTTGCCCTTTCTGGATATACCATTTTGAAATCCGGCAAAGTACGCGACAAAATTTCTGTCTCATTGCTGAGAGACGGGGTTGATTGCGGTTCATTTGAGAAGTTCTCAGCTGGAGAACGGGTTCGAGTTGAATTAGCAAGCATCCTGAGCATGAATCAATTGACGAATCTGAATTGCGAAGATGGGAAGGGACTTGACCTTCTTATTGCGGATGAGGTTCTGGACAGTGCTGACGAGCAAGGTCTTGCCAGTGTGTTCAAAGCCCTCAACCAAACGCAAATCACTTCATTAGTGGTTAGTCACGGTTTGACCAATGAGGGCTATCCCAACAAAATTACTGTAACCAAAAGTAATGGGGTTTCCTCTATTTATGAAACAAACGACAACAACTGAGAAAATTACTCGGAATGAAGTAGCAGCGCTTGACATTGCAACGCATACTGGCTTTTACTGTGTGAATGAACGTGGCACATGGGATTTTACAGAATCTATGCGCCGGAATAACAACAAACAGCATAAAGCTTTTCGTGATACGCTTATTGATTTTATCAAGCGTAATGGGATTAAGCAAATAGTAGCTGAGGATGTCAGTGTGAATAACCACTTCACAGATACACGTAAACTTTCAGAGTTTCGTGGAATACTATTCGAGGTGTGTGATACTCTCGATCTTCCAGAGCCTCATTTCATCAATCCAGCATCTTTGAAAAAGTTCGCTACTGGTGATGGAAAAGCTACAAAGGAGAAAATGATTGAGTTTTGCAAACTCAGATGGCAAATTGAGCCCGGCGATGATAATGAGGCCGACGCAATTCACATATTCTTCTGTTATATAAAGCGTTTTAACCTCTAATCATGCAACAGCCAAACAATAATGACCAATTTAGACTGGATAGCAGAAAGCACAAAAAGGTTCTTAAAAGACACCTTAGAGAGTTTTTTCGATTATTGGATTCAAATCCAAAGCCATCTAATGAAAGAGTCCGAGCTGAGTTCATAAGACATGAAGCTGAGTGGCGTATGTATAGTGTCACCCACTGTCTTGGGACACGTATAGCAGATTTGTTTAATGCTAATGTGTCGCTCGCATGGGAACAAAAATACACTCTACAGCACAACAAGTAGATGTCGATTGTCTCCCAGAAGTAATAGCCCACAGAACAGCTCTCTTCAATAAATACGTTATGCCATACACCAACATGATTTTTAAGCTATGTAAAGATTATAGCTGGAGTCCGCAAAACGTTGAAGAGAACTATTCTGAGGTGCTGGTTAACTTCTATCGAAGAATCGAGACCTACGATACCAGCAGACCAATTAAAGCTTGGATTCATACTTGTGTAAAACATCAAGTTTGGGCATGTGAGCGACAGCGACAAGCCCATAATAATAAAAATGACGACTATGATATTGAAGATTACAAAGATGAAATATTGGACGATGATCACATAAGTGGAAATATATTAGGCGTAGATAACTGGCATGAATATTATAACTCTGACATCATAGAAGTGTTGGAAGAGCTGAAGCCACGCCATCGTGATGCGCTGATACTCCAGGAAGCGGGTTATTCTCTCAAAGAAATTGCTGAGATAGAATATATTAAAGGGTCATTAAAGACTCCAAATATAGAGACGATTAAAAGCCGATTACGATTGGCAAGACAACACCTAAAAAATAACATTAACAGAGATGGTCAACGAATACCTCATCAAACAAACGCTGAAAATGTTCCATGAGATTGTGGTTAAGCTCATACATCCAAATTATCGGTTTCCGCAAGGCGGCGAACCGATAAGGATTATGCGCACAGCCCTTCAGCGTATTGAAAAGAAATTTGGCGTGCTTACTGCACAAAGGATAGTTGATTATGTGGTGTGCTCATCTCACGCATTTAAAGATAGAGGTTCTAACTGGAAGTTAAATCAAGTGTTTGGACCGAAGTCTATGGAACGGTTTAACTCAGATAAAGGTCGAGTGTATTTTGAAAACAAATGGCTGGAATCTGAAGGTTTGAGTCGTTCATCTTTACTCAGCATGATTGTTGATCGTAGCGAGCACCCCAAGGCAAAATATATTTTTGTTCCCAGTGAAGAAGGAACCAAGCAAAGACTTCTTAATAGAGAAGTTGGCTTTGTAGTATGCCAAACATCTACACTGGGATGGTCGCCGCTATCAACAGCGTGTTCAGAGTGCAACTTTGTAACAAAATGTAAAATAGAAACTCAAAAAAAATATCCGGAAATCTTCCGATTAAGAATAGAATATGTCAGCAAATAATAAAACAAACGTCCTTTCGGAAGCTTTCATCGAAGATTTATTTATCACTTGTATTGAGGACAGTTATATTCTTTCGATGGTATGCGAACATTTGGAAGAAGAACATCTTCCAGACCGTAATACAGCAGCCGTCCTCAAAGCTTTTAAGGACTATTATAGAGAATACAGACGAGTTCCTAATTACTCTATCATTCAGCAGAAACTTACCGGGAAAAACGGTGCGTTAAGGTTCTGGAAAGAAGCCTATGACAATGGTGAAGCATTTGCCACCGACGAATGTCTTGGCTTACTTGAAGAATATCTGAAGCGTGTCGAATTTCAGAAAACATACAAGAAAGTTGGCGAAGTATATAACCGTGAAGGGCTGGAGAATGCCCAGCAATTACTTGCTAAGCACGTAGACTGGACACGAACTTTTTCTTTGACAGAATCAACTTACACTGATGTGATTGATACCTTTACTACACGCCATATTCAAAACCGTGCAAAAAATAACGCTCGTGGTTCCATACGAGCTATCACACGTTTTTATATCGATGAGCTGGATAACTTGAATCAGGATAGAGATTTACGTGGTCAGCTCTCTTGTATTTTAGCTCCAACCGGTGTAGGTAAGAGTCATGCTGCCCGGTGGATAGGCTCTCAGGCTTGTATTGATGGGTTCAATGTTCTTCATTTCCAGTTAGAAGGAAGCCGAGAAGAAGTGGAAAACGCTTATTCGGCAGCACTTGTAGCTTGTAATGCCTACAGTTATGAAAAGGGATTCATCAAGGACAAAGATATGGACGCTTTTGCGAAAGAGATTGAGGACATTTCCGGCAAATTGTATGTAAGGAGTTATCCTAAATTCAATCAGCATGTCTCTACTATCAATATCAAAGAAGCGATTGCGGAGTTTCGGAAAAACTATAGCGTCAAACCGGACATTATCCTTATTGATTCTATGGACTTGCTGACCGATTCATCGGGTCGCAAGTATGGTGATAGCGGTGAGCGTTTGAAACGTATTGCTGTTGCCAATGACTTAAAAGATATTGCCAGTGAAGAAGAAGTGTGGGTGGTAGTGACATATCAGGCTCGTATTGAGAACCCAGACTGGGTAAATGACGAGAAGAATGTGCTCACAGAGTATTCTTCTTCGGAAGCAAAAGGAATCGCTCAGCCCCTTACTCACTTGATCACATTAAATCAATCAGCTAATGAGCGACGCGAGAAAACAATGCGAATCCATGTGGCAAAAAGTCGATTTTTCCCTAAAGGAGATACGATTAAGATTGCTACTGATTATGACCATGAGAGATTCTTTGACCGTCAGAGGACTGCCAATCTTTAAAACATACGGAGGTGCTTATGTATATAAGTAAGGAAGACAAAGAATACTTGGTACGAGAGCTGCAAGCGGAGCTTCATGCAAGACTGGACGGAGGTCGAAAAAATTTGATTGTTCCAGAATGTATATGGTGTGGCAAGACCGGTGGCAAGCTGGGTATCTACGTTGGCCCCGAAAAGAATGGGAAAGTGTTCGGAATGGCTCATTGCTTTTCTTGTGGTAGAACTTGTAAAGATGTTAACCGATTTGTCGAAGAAATAGGCCGTGCTGATTTGCAAATTAGAGATACCGTAAAATTCTCTCCAGTTGAAGTGCCAGAGTTTTTCAGCCTGGAAGAGGACGAGATTGACGATGAGTTGACAATTGTAGAAATGCCGGAGTCTTGGAAGCGATGCTTTAAAAATCCATATTTGAAATCTCGTGGCTTTACGCCCGATGATTATGCCTATTTCCCAGTAGGGACTACTCGTGGGTTGAATTTTAAATTCGACGATTATGTAGTGTTCCCCATCTATGATGAAGGAGATATTGTAGGGTATGTTTCCAGACACGTTTGGAGCAAAAGTGATATTGATGAATATAACGATAAGGCTAAACGCAACAACAAATATCAAATTCGTCGCTACAATAACAGCATTGAAAATGATTTTGTGAAGCTTTTGTACAATTATGATTCTGTTATTGAAGACGAGACTGACACTGTAATATTGGTAGAGGGCATTTTCGATGTAATAGCCCTTACTCGTAAACTTGATTTGTATGATAATCATCGGATTGTGGCTGTATGTACATTTGGAAAGAAAATTAGTGACACCCAGATTTATAAGCTGCAAAGCAAAGGAGTGCGTGACATTATTATAGGCTATGACACTGATGCTTCAGACGCAATTAACGTAGCCGCAGATAAATTGAACGAGTATTTTGATAATGTAATGATTGCAAAACTCGTAGGTGAAGGCAAGGACTGGGACGAAAGTGATTTTTGGTCAATCTATGATACCTTCTCAGAATCTTTATTTACTCCAATCGAATATAAACTGAGCAACGTAGATGGCAAAATCTGATAAAATAATAGAGTTGTATGAATGGATGGAGCGAAATAAAATCCAATATTCCAAAGTTGATTCTGATGTAATCGATATTCCTGGGTTCGGAAAGGCTTATTTTCAGGACACTCAGCGTTCAACTTACAATTCAATATTTCGTAAAGATGTGGACGGTAACTTTATTTTCAATAGTTTGGTACGCCCGGAAGAGTTGTTGAATGATGGTATTGAAAACATTATTTTTAAGTTTGGTGATAACTTCTACTACCATAACCTGAAGCAAGATTTCAAGCTAAACATTTTGAAATATGTTGGCGAGCGAACGCCGTTGAAACATGACATCCCATTTGTAAATCTCGGAGTGCATACTCCATTTGAACTTCTAAATGGTAGCTTCATGCCAGAAGAATGGATTAGTAAAGCAAAATATCTTGGGCATACTGCACTTGGGGTGTGTGATTACAATACTATGGCTGCTTGTTTTGCCTTTCAAAAAGAGTGTGATGCAGCTGGAATTAAACCGGTATTCGGTTACTCCCTTACAGTAGAGGCTGAAGGCTTCAGTTTTGGTGCGAAAGTGTACGTTCAAACACAACGCGGATTTCGCAATTTACTTCGGATTCAGAAAGCTATTATGGTCGATAATGTAGAGAACAGGACTATTGACATTTCCGAGCTTTTGAACCGAGCTGAAGGAAATGTACTCGTGCTTGACAAATATGCTCCGACTTCATTTGTAGAAAATGAGAGCGTGGTCGCCACTTTGACGAAAGCTTTTGATAATATCTACTATCAAGTTGATTTATCAGAGTATAAAGCTGAACGGATTGATATTAAAGTATTGGAAGCCACTAAGAAATACTTCCATGAATGGTATGATAATTTGAGTATGCCCCGCCCAGTTCTGTTGAGTGACGCATATTATCTTGATGCTGATGATGCCAAAAACAAAATCATCCTTAACAAAGTAGCAGAGGGAGCCGCACACGAGCAGAGTAACGATCAGTATTTTAAGGATGCCGATGAGCATTACGCTTTGTTTGAGGCTTTGTTTGGAGAAGACTGGAATATAGAAGAACTGTTTCGTGAGTGTGCAGAAAATACGTTTGCCATTGCAAATAATGCTAAAGGACGTATGGACACTACCAGAAACTATATGCCGAAATACGATATGACTCCGGAAGAACTGGAGAAATATGGTACCACCCACAATATGTTCAATCAACTCTTGGAAGAGGGACTTCAGCGTTTGGCGCCTAAAGATAAGATAGAGCAATATCGGAAACAAATGGAATATGAGAAGTACATTATTGAATCTACCGATAATGTTGATTACCTTCTCGTACAGTATGACACTTGTAACTGGGCTCGTAAGAATAATATTTTTGTAGGTTGTGGGCGTGGTTCGGCAGCTGGTTCCCTTTTACTTTATTTGCTTGGAATTACGCTTATCGATCCTATAAAATACAATCTCATATTTGAGCGTTTCTTGCTACCTGAACGCGCTGGACTTGCTCCGTCAGATACTACCATTATCGGTAATGACATTGATTCTAATCATTATTTTGAACTGACATTGGATAATGGTAAATCTATTATGGTTGATTTAGATGCTGAGTTGATGGTTCAGCGAGAAGGCGAAGAAGAGCCTATTCAGGTTTATGCAGACGAATTGCAAGAAGGTGACGACATAATCTTTGACAATAAAGACATTCTTTTTACAATCAACGAGTTATAATTATGGAACTGACAGACGAAATGAGCCGTGCGTTTCAAATAATAGAAGAAACGACTGACAGTCTTTTTATTACAGGAAAGGCTGGAACAGGAAAGACTACATTCCTGAAGTACATAGTTGAAAGCACCCATAAAAACATTATCGTGGCCGCTTCAACCGGGATAGCAGCTATCAATGCAGGTGGTGTTACGTTACATAGTTTGTTTGGAATCCCATTTGATCTGCAAGGACCCAACACACCAATCAAAGGTAAATTGTATCAGGATAAATTTGTGTTATTTGAGAAACTTGATACCCTCATCATTGATGAAGCAAGTATGGTTCGTCCAGATGTTTTGGATTACGTGGACCGTAAGTTGCGGTTGTATCGGATGAACGAATTACCTTTTGGCGGGGTACAGATAATATTATTTGGAGACTTATTCCAGTTGCCGCCAGTTATAAAAAAGAATGAAGAGATTATTCTTCACCAGTGGTATCGTGGTAATTACTTCTTTCATTCTCACGCTCTGAGAGAAGTTGGCTTCCATATAATAGAACTTACCAAGGTATTTAGGCAAAAAGATGAGCGGTTTGTCAATATGTTGAATCGCATACGAGAATATCAGCTCCTTCCTATGGACATTGCTGACCTCAGCGAATTGCGTGATAACCGTGAAAGCAAAGATTTTACTACGCACGCAATTCATATTTGCTCTTTACGCCGTGATGCAGATAAAATCAACAACCAAATGATTGGAGAAGTGTCTCATGTATTTCCAGCAGAGTTCAAAGACGAATTTAATCCTAAGAACGCACCGTGCGACTTGAATTTGAGATTGCGTGTCGGGGCACGTGTAATGACGCTTGTAAATGATAACCAACAAGGGTTCTACAATGGATCTATGGGTACGGTAAGTTGGATAAACGCAACCAAAATAGGAGTTATGCTGGATGCCGGACATGAGGTGATTGTAGAACCTTATACATGGATTGACAGGGAATACAAGGTTAATGGCAATAACATTGAAACGATAGAAAAAGGAAGTTGTAGGCAGTTCCCGTTAACCCTTGGATGGGCAATTACCATTCACAAGAGTCAGGGATTGACATTCGATAATATAGTTATCCATTGTCCTTATGCTTTTGCTCCAGGTATGCTTTACGTTGCACTCAGTCGATGCACTTCAATGAATGGCATTGTAACTGATTTTTTCATAAACAGTAAAGCTATCATAAAGGACAAGGAGCTGATGACATTTAATGCCATCTGCCAAAATAATGGAAATAAGTTTAATCTTGATGTTTACCGTTCTATTTGTAGAAGCATGTGCTATGAGAATAACTAAAATACAAGAACACAATACGAAGCGTCCAGTTAAAGTGCTGGATTGCTTCGTGGACTCTGGTTATGTTAAATTGGAGCATGGTTCACTCCCTGATGTGGACAACGATTTTGAAAGCAATCGCCGACAAGATGTAAAAGAATATATTGAGCGCCGTTACAACCACAATGGAAAACAACGTGTGTTCTCAGCTGGAACATTTACAACTTTAAAAGCAAAAGCGGTCATCAAAGATGTAGCCAGAACTATGCGCATCAGTCCGTCATTGGTGAATTATTTAACGGCAATTATTGAAGATGATTCAGCGGACTATACAGAAATATTTAAATTGGCTGCTACAAATCGCAAGATTGCAAAGTTTGTTCATGACTATCCACAATTATTCGAGGACATCCGTACTCTAATGTTTCAGCCTCGTTCAAGCTCAGTTCACGCGTCTGCACTTCTTGTGACACCTGACGAAATGGACGGAGAGGACGTTGAATGCTTTGACTTTGTTCCGATCAAAAAGGTTGATGATATTCTTGTGAGTGAAAACAGCGGTTATGATTTGGATGAACTCGGACTTCTAAAAAACGATTGTCTGGCAACAAAGGAACTCTCAAAATTACATCAAACTTTCGATTTGGTAAACGAACATTATGGGGCCGGTCTGACAATGGAAGGAGTTGTAGAAAGTGATTTATCTGATGAGCGATCATACGAATTACTACGCCAAGGATTTACACAGAACGTGTTCCAGCTCTCATCACGTGGCATGACAAAGTTTCTGATTGAAATGCAGCCGACATGTATTCACGACTTAATTGCTGCCAATGCGCTGTATCGTCCAGCAACACTGGAAAACGGCTCAACTGAAGCTTATGTAGATCGTAAGAAAGGTTTAGTGGCCCCAACCTACCTATGGGGTACATACAATGCTTTGAATGATACTTTTGGATTGATTACCTACCAGGAACAAGTCGCTCAGATAGCTCGCGAAGTCGGTGGCTTTTCATTGGGAGAAGGTGTGAAACTGGTTAAATTCATTTCAAAAAAGAAGACCGATAAGATTCAGGCTATGCGTGAAAAATTCTTTAAAGGAGCAAAGAAAAACGGATGTCCTATCGAAGATGCTATATCTATTTGGCAGCAAATTGAAGCTTGCGGCTCCTACCTATTTAACAAATCACATGCGACAGCCTATGCTGTTACATCTTACATAGGGGCCTATCTCAAAGCTCAGTACCCAACAGCTTTCTACACTGTTGCTTTGGAATGGGCTGACGATAAGGAACTTATTCCTATAATGTCTGAAATGGAGGCTTGTAGCAATGCTAAAGTAGTGTCACCTGACATTAATAAGAGCGCAATGAATTTCTATACCGATTATGAGAACAATCAGATATTCTGGTCGCTCTCTCGTATCAAGATGATAGGCACAAAAGCTGTTGACTGGATTATCAATGAGCGCGACAAGAATGGGCAGTTCACCAGTATTATCAACTTTATTGAGCGCATCTTCAAATACAAGTTGAAGAAGTACCAGTATTGGGATGACCCGGATGATGAGGACGAAATTAAGCGTTGCCCAGTTAATGCACGCCATGTTCTCAATCTAATTCTTGCCGGTTGTTTTGACCATGTTGAAAATGCTTTGTCGGTAGTGGAAAGATATGCAATTGTAGAAAAAGCAGCTGAGACTCTTGGCTTTGAAATTAAGTCTAAGGATTTTCCGGAAGACTTGATAAGGAAGCATTATTTCTGGTCTCAGCAACAAATCAAAGTATCTGGTCTTGGAGCGATTGACTACAAGCGAATTTATGACAACAGTGAAATCAAAGAACAGATTCGCGGACGTGCAGCCTATACGACTCTTAAAGATACATTGAGCGACGACAAGGATGGACGCAAAGCCGCTATTGCCGCCACTATAGTAGAAATAGAAGAAAAGAAATTCACAAGCAAAAAAACAGGTGAACAAGAAGTGTTCTGCAAGGTCACACTTCAGCAGAACAATGATATGGCAGAGCTGGTAATATGGCCTGAAGAGTACCGGAATGCTCGCGCTTTGCTTGTTGATGCTAAAAACAAATTGATAATCTGTATGGCTACGGTCAAATACAGTGAGTATGTAGGACATAATAATCTTCAGTTGACACGCAATAACTTTATTGAAATAATATGAAACCGTTAATTATTTGCATTGTAGGTGCATCTGGGAGTGGTAAAACTACCGCTTCTATGATGCTTCAGAAACATTTTGGTTGGATTGCCATTGCGTCATACACTACACGCCCTATGCGTAAAGGCGAAATAAATGGTAAAGACCATTGGTTTGTAAAGCCAAATCAAATACCGCCTAAAAGCAGGATATGTGCATATACCCAATTTGGAGGCTATGAATACTGGACAGAATGGAACCAGTTCCAAACGCTTTTCCCAAGTATTTATGTGATTGATGAGAAAGGACTTGTAGATTTACAAAGCAAACAATCTTCGCCTTTCCCATTTAGATTAATTACAATCAAAATCAAGCGTAACAATCTTGAAGGAATTGATGAAAAACGGAAGGAACGAGACAATGAGCGCATACACATCCCAGACGAGGTATATGATTACATAATCAACAACAATGGCTCAATGGAAGAGTTTAGAGCCTCCCTTTATTTAACAGCACAATGTATAATTCAAAAACAATAAGAATATGGCAGCACCAAAAGAAGAAACCCCGGTATTAGTGGCATTTACTTTAGACTTTGAAACTGGCGGTCTGAAATGCCAAACTTCAGCTTGTACGCAGATTGCAGTACACGCCACCAGACTTGACACGTTTGAAAAGATTGGTTCGTATCAGAGCTATATCGCTCCTTATAATCGAAAGGAAGTGGCCGGAGCTACAAAAAAACGGAAAACATTGAAATCTAAATATGAGAGTGACGATGCCGTATCGATGGATTATGAAACCAAGGCTCTGGAATACTCCGCGATTACTATGGATATGCTGGAGTCTTACGGCAAACCTATTGAAATCGTAGCGCAGGAAGTTTTTCAGTTTATGATAGACAATACACCTAAATGTTCCAAAAACATGAAGCCGTTCCTGATTGGTCAGCATATTGCTTTTGACGAAGGATTTCTCTGTCAAATGTTCGAGTATGCCGGATTGATGAATGAACTGAAAAAAGTGCTTCGTGGTGATGAAGATTTTTATGGAAACTGGCATCCGCTCTATGTGGACACGATAGTGCTCGGACAGCTTGCGTTGTGTCATTTGCCTAACGTCAATTCGTACAAGTTAGAAATCATGTGCGAAAATCTGGGTATTGAACTTGACGATGCTCACGATGCGGATGCCGACGTATCTGCAACCACCAATGTTGCCGCAGTTCTCACTCAGCGTATGAGAAGCATTGGTGGTGAATATGAAGGTGAAAGCCTGGCAATTTCAAAAGCAGAAAAATCCCGTAAACATTTCAAAATATAATCAATCATGTCAGAACAGCAACAAGAAGGGACTTATTCTCATGTAGATGAACCCATAGTACAGTTTAAGTCTATTTCAGACCGTATCATTCGTGAAGTCATCAACGCGGACACCAAACAAGTGCTGGTTCACATATCCGGCTATGACCTCCAAATTAACTTTAATATGCAATATTTGAAGTCGGTGGAAGACGTCGAAGCTGCTTGTGGTGGTATCGCCCAGCTATTCCGTGACATAATCATGGATAAATTGCTTAGCAAGAATGAACCATCAGAGTAAAAAACGACTATTCGTTAATGAGCATGGGCTATGTTTATAGCTCGGCATTAACGAATTAGCGTTATATGGAAAATAATAATAAACTCACTGACCAAGAAATACTTTTCTGCGATCTCTATGCAAACGGAGAGGCGCCTTATGGTGGCAACGCTGCAAGATGTTATCAGGAGGTATTTAATGACAAAACAAATAGGGCAAAAGGCCATGCTACTCGTATGTTAGCTCGTCCTGAGATTCAAGAATATTTAAAATCTCTCGACGAGCTTCCGTATGAGGAGGCTAAATATATGAAAACTTTTCTCCGAGAGAACCTTATTAGCATCATACAGGAGTGTTCCAATGCGGAATATAGAGATCGTAAAGGCGTATTACAGTCTCCAGCAGCTTTACGAAGTGTTGCGGTAAACGCTTCTAAGGCACTTATGGATTTATACCCTGTTAAGGAAGCTCACGTTAGTAAAATAAATATTGATGGTGCTGGTGATGGCGGCATCACGTTCAATGTCATCATGCCGGAACAATCTGATAAAAAAGAATAGTATGATAGAATATTTACCAGCAATCATCAGTGCAATAGGCACAATCATTGCGGCTTGGTTTTCTTACAACCAATATAGCAAAAATAAGCTCACAGATTTAAAAATTGAACAGTTCAAAAAAGATGAGGAAGCCAAAAGTATTCGTCGAGCTGATAATTCTGCTCTCGTCTATGAAGGGTTGTGGAGTATTCTTCATGAATTGAATGCAGATCGCGTTTACATCATTCAACCGCATCCTCTTGGAAACGAAAGCCTTATATCCATTTATTATGAGGTAAAGCGTAAGGGAATTGAACCAATGAAACCTCATTTACAAAACCTGCATATTTCAGAAATCGCAAAATTCAGCGGAGAGCTTGTAAGGAACTTATTTATGTTTATAACTGACATCGATGAACAGGTAGAGGACAAATATGCAAAAGCTATCATTTCAAGTCATGGATGTCAATCCGTCATTATCAAAAGACTTAATGATAATCGTTATGATTGGGTCGGAAGTATATGCTGTGAATTTTTACATCCAATTGATGTTGAAGAAGAAAAAGCAAGACAGGTTCTTCATGAGGCAGCAATGACAATTCAATATCTGCTACCAGAGTTTAAAATGTAAATTAGAGACAATATGAAATCCGGAGATAAAATCATTATTCTTCCATCTTTCGCTTTGTCGGAAACAAAGTTGGAAAAGCTCGTAGGATTAACCGCGACAATAATTGAAGTGAAAGGAGATTCTAATGGTATTAAAGGATGCTGGGTGGAGCTTCAAACAAAATATCTTGGAGAGCAAGAATGGTATATTCCTTATAATTCAATTGGTATATGAAAATCAACTCATTTATAAGTGGTTGTTTAGCTACTATTACGGTGATATTGGGTATCGTTTTCTTTTATCATAGCTGTCAGAGAAATAATGTAGAAAATAGTTCTGAAAAGACAAATGAAACGGTGTATGATACAATACCGATTTTTATTGACATGCCAATACCGAAAGACAGTGTTGTTATTCGATATAAAACAGTAAAGGTACCAATATATGACACAATTAGAGCACACCATACTGATACGCTTTTTTCTGACAGCACCACTGTCATTTTGCCGATCACTCAAAAAGTTTATAAAGACTCCACTTATAAAGCATGGGTAAGTGGGTATATGCCGACTTTAGACAGCATCAGAATATTTCAACCAACAACCACTATAACAAATACCATAACCAATACAAAGATTAGGTATAAACAAAAACGTTGGGGGCTGGGATTACAAGCCGGTATAGGAATTGCCCCAAGTAAAATAGAACCTTATATCGGAATCGGTATATCATATCATATTTTGTCATGGTAAATATCACCCAATTGCGATACTGAAAGGCTATTCTTAAATAAACAAATTTCAAGTATATGAAAATTCTAATCGACGCAGGGCATGGCATAAACACTCCAGGCAAGAAGTCTCCTGATGGAAGACTGAAGGAATATGAGTGGGCTCGTAATATAGCACAACGCTTGGAAGCCAATCTCAAATCCAATGGCTACGATGTACAGCGTGTTGTACCGGAAGTAGAAGATATTTCCATTTCTACACGGTGTAATCGTGTAAATGCCATTTGCAAACAAGTAGGACCAAAAAATGTAATATTGGTGTCAATCCATAATAACGCTTCAGGAAATGGCTCGTGGGGCACTGCAAAGGGTTTCAGCGTTTTCGTTTCCAAGAACGCTTCATCAAACTCAAAGAAGCTTGCTGAAATATTTACTGATGAAAGCATAGCACGTAAGATGACGGGAAACCGTTCAATCCCTTCGTGCAAATATTGGACATGGAGTTGGACAAAGAGTGATATAGGTATTCTCAAAAACACCTCTTGTCCGGCTGTATTGACTGAAAACGGTTTTATGGACTGCAAAGAAGAGTGTGATTATCTTCTATCTGAAAAGGGTAAGCAAGATTTTGTTGACCTTCATGTAGCAGCTATTGAAAAGTATATCAAATCACTTTAATAATTATATGAATATGGAATTGCACATTATCGACAGAATCTCAATCCCGTCAATTCTCCCATCGGAGAACTCATTCATGGATTACAACCTGAAACGTTCTATCATCAAGAAGGTAGGCATTACTAAGGGTGATGTTGAAAAATACAACATCAAGGAAGATGCGGAAAACAAACGCACTACTTGGGACATTAACGCAGACCGCGAAAACCCTTTGGTTGTGGATTTCACTGCACAAGAGTTGGAATATCTGAAAAATGCTTGCGAAAAACTCTCAGACACTCCAGCTCCGGATTATCTTTGGGACACAGTAGAAAAGATATACGATGCTGCACAGGCAAAGGCATAATTTTTCTTGATTCCTTTTATATCCAGCACTTCCGAAGCGCATCCGATGAGAAATTGGGTGTGCTTCATTTTTTATGTGTGTCTAAAAATTTTAACCTCTTAAAGATTTAGCAGGACTATTCTTCATAAAGACAATATTTTATGAAGAAAGTAATCGATAACAAAACTCGTGGAAAAGCTATTGGTTTCCTTATATGGTTCAGGAGCCAATATCAAGTATGGACTAACGATACCTACTACAAAATAGCAGAGAAATATGGTCAGTGCAATTATGGTACATGCCGTAATCTGATTATAGAACTTGTGGAAGCAGGTTATTTGACAATCTGGGATGACGGAATCCATAAGCGTCGTTTCTACATCGACCAGAAGAAATATAATGAATTAGTCAACCCTTTTATTTTCCAAAAGAATGGTACCAGGACTGAAAGCGCCAAACAATCTGAAGATTGACTTCGCGCCATCTCCAAGGCAGTATGAAGTATGGAAAAATCTTCAGCCAGAATGTCCTGAATGTGGAGGTCGTGTAATACAAGTGAAGACCGGAATTGACAGAAATGGTAATCCAGTCTATTCATCTGTATGTGACAAATGTGGAAATAACAATATACCGCAAATGATTCTTTGTGGTGGAGCCGCTGGTGGTGGAAAGAGCTATTTGGGTTCTTGTTGGCTAATCAGTTCTTGCCTTCGTTGGCCTGATATGCGTATGGTTGTTGCTCGCAAAACACTAAAAAGCCTCCGTGAATCAACATGGAATACTATACAAGCTGTTGCAAAATCATGGGGGCTTGAAGAACAAGTTCACTATAAAATCAACAACCTTTCTGGAGAGATGATATTTTGGAACGGCTCCAAAATTATTATGAAAGAAATGGCATATAGCCCCTCAGATCCAGACTACCTCCGTTTTGGTTCATCAGAATTTAGCGGCGCTTTTGTTGATGAGGTCGGAGAGGTTGATCAGCGTGGTGTTGACGTGCTTTTCTCCCGTATTCGTTGGAAAATCGCAGATACTACTAAGGTTCCCAAAATGCTGATGTCTACTAATCCATGCCTCGGTTGGGTTAGAGACCGTTTTGTCCTCGATGAAAATGCAGAGCCTGTTGTATGTCGTCCGAATGAAATGTATATTCCATTCAGCGTTTATGATAATCCTGACAAGGAATTTGTTAACGCGTATGTTTCAGCCTTATACAAGATTTCAGATCCAAGTGTCAGAGAAAGACTTCTTTTCGGTAACTGGTTGTATGTAGATGTAAATGATGCTGCTTGTTATTGGAAGTTTGATGGTTCAAAGCATTTGGTTGACGGATTGAAAGACTCCAAGTACGATCCTTTGAAGCCACTGATTCTTAGCTTCGACTTCAACGTGGCTCCATACATGAGTTGTCTGATGGCGCAGATTGATTATGAGAACAAAATAGTGTATATTTTGGAGGAGATTCTTGGAAGACCGGAAGATAAGGAAAATAACACCCCTAAGTTTGCCGAAAAAATAAAGAACAAACTATTGGCAATGGGGCATACCGGCGGTGTGGTAGTAACCGGAGATCCAGCCGGACTATCTCGGACTACAATGACGGAAGACGGTGTGAACAATTACACAATACTTCTGTCGATTCTAAACAGCCCTCAACTTCGCCCCCACAAGAAACTTCTAAGTAAACAACCGTCACAAATCACACGCTTGGAGTTCGTAAACAATATATTTGATGGCTATCAGGGTTGGACTATTAAAATTGACCTCAAATGTCGTAAACTGATAGAAGACTTAATCAACCAGCGTAAGGAAATGGATGGTTCTAAATCCAAAGCGAAAGTGATGGATGCAAAGCTTGGCATAAAATACGAGAAATACGGGCACTTTTCTGACACCTTGGACTATCTCTTGGTACTATTCTTAAATGAACCCTGGAGAAAGTTCAACGCAACAGGAAGCTCAGGCATTACCACTTTTAGCGGCACACCAATCTACGGTTCGTTTGAATACTAAAATGATTGATTATGTATCAGAGATTTCTCAATAACGAAGACTATATGAGCCAGATTTCGGATGAGTTATTCGACCAGCTTATCCGTGGTCAACAAATCCGTGTGAATCAGGCAGAGGAAGCCGCAGAAGCCTCCATTGTGGAGTATCTTACCGATAATTATGAGGTGGAAAAAGCACTTGAAGTTGGGAAGAATCTAAGGGAGTATAATCCGCGAATCACTTACCCGGTCGGAGTACACTTCTACCACGACGGTAAGATTGTAGAAGCCTTGCGCTCAATCAACGGTATAAAGACTCCGGCACTCACAGAATACTGGAGAGTCTGTGAAGAGATAGAACGATTGAATAAGGGAAACATCATGGCTTACTCCCAGCTTCTCAATTATCATCCCGGAGACTTGGTGTATTTTTCAGGAACCGTATATGAGTGTCTGGAACATAACGGTTTCGATTACGAGGATATTCGCATACCTGGCATTAACGCATGGGAGCAGATTGAAACCACTCTCTGGGAGCCGAATGTGGAATATGAACTCTGGTCGGTTGCGGAATGGGACGGTCAGTTCTTTGCTCTTCTCAACATTGAAAATATTGACCTTACCGTAAACCCTATGGAATCCGACAACTGGGGGCTTATCGGTTCGTATGACCCGGAATACGCCTATGAGTTCAAGGAGACCGAATATGTTGAGTTCGGAGGCAAAGTCTGGATTCCGACCATGCTTCCTACTGCTGACACGCTTAAAGAGGGCTACAATTTCCGTTACCATGACCCACGTAACCCCAATATTAAAAAGCACATGGTAAAAATTGCGTTGTATGAACTGCACAAGCTTATTTCTCCCAATAATGTTAGCACGGCCCGTATAACGGACTACGAAGCAACAATGCAGTGGCTACATGATGCAAACCGCTGTAAAATCAACCCTCAGATTCAACGCAAGCTGGATGATGAGAAAAAGCCGGTTAGCGAAATAGCTATGGCAACCTTCCAGCGCGATTATGATCCATATAAAAATCCGTGGCAGATATAGTGCGACCGCCAGGAATAACCCCGACAAGGTACAAGTCTCGGCCATTATGGTCGGGATTTGTTTTTATGGATTATGTAATTTATTTCATCTTAACGGTATTGATGGAAGTGTTGCTGAACTTGCTAAAGCACTTAATGCTATGATAAATAATGGTATTGATGCTGAAAATAATGCTAAAGAAGATGGTTTTCATCTTAACATTATTGGTATTCAAGATAAATGTTGTACTTTTGCACAGAATAATAAACTAACAACATTGAAAATGGCAAGACCTATAAAAAATACTCCAGTTCTATACGGCAAAGATGCAGAGCGTTTTCTTGCCGACATATCTCAACTTCCATCTATTGAGGAACGTACACGTGAACGTGCCCGCATAGAAAACAGTGTGAATGATTTCATGGGGCTTGTAGCCGAATTTAAAGATACAAAGAAACATGGCTCTTCTAAATCCATTTACACGCATCAATGACAAATTGCCGTTACTATCTTTCGATTGCGGTGATTCTGATTTAAATGAGTTTTTGATTACTGATGCCTTGAAATGGCAAGAAAATTTATTGGCTGTTACTTATTGTCTTGAAAATGGAGAGGATATTGCTCTTTATTTCAGTCTTTCAAATGACAAAATTTCGGCTAACACTCTTCCTCAAAGCTTTTGGAGAAAAATAAAGAAAAAATTCCATCACAATAAGCACCGTAGCGACTATCCTGCTGTTAAGATTGGTCGTTTTGCTGTCAGTAACAAGTATCGTAACCAACCAGAGCATTGGGGAACTAAAACAATGGACTTCATTAAACGGTGGATGGTTACAGAAAACAAGACCGGATGTTGTTTTCTTACGGTTGATGCTTATCCATCTGCCGTACCATTTTATCAAAAGAATGGATTTAAATTTCTTGGAGCATCTGAAGAACAATTATACAATAATTTTCTGAAAGATCCCAGTAGAAAAGAAACTATAGCGATGTACTTTTCTCTGAAAGAAATTGTATAAATGCGGCATTTTCACTATAAATGCTCATCTTGTACTTTGTAATGTTCAGTGTATCACTCTTATTAATCATGTTAAGTTGAATTTTGATTAATAATTTTATAACCACCTCATTAGAATATATTTATAAAGTTTTTGTCGATTTTGAAATATGTTCTATCTTTGTCATCAGATAAACTGAGGTTGCTCTCGTTGTTGTGTGCTTAAAGTGTACATTCACACCGAGTCTTATTGAGTTAATTTAGTGAATATCAAATAGATATAAGAAGTTTTGCGTTGATTCCCGTACGCACCGCAGAAGTCTGCAAATCATTTTGATTTGTAGACTTTTTTTATGTTATAAACTGTAGTCTTGACATTTTTCATTACCGAATCATTGCAGAATTTCTAACCGTTGCAACGGCTTATGTACAAACTCGTAGATTTTATCTTTTCCTATTTGCTTATATTAGTTAGTTGACAAGTTTTTTGTTGTAGATCTTACTGACGAACATTGTCATTCGAAAAAGGATAGAAAAAGAGAAGTTTATGGTTATAAGAAAGGGTAAAAAAAGTACCATATCAGTAAGCAAATAATCCGAAACAGAGTGAATAGATCTTAAATTTGACAGATATTAGATAATAAAGTATCAAACGCTCTTGGGTTAGATGTGCTATATTTGCAGAAAATACTATGATATATGAAAAACAAAAACTATTTGTATGGTTTATTGCTGTACGGATTCATAGCCGGATTTACTTCTCCGGTTTCAGCCGAAATCCGTCAGTGTGATAAAGAATTTATATCCTCAGATGATTCACGCATCGTTTATATGGGAAGAATTAGCCGGAGTATTCCTCATATTGTCCGTTTTACTTATCCGGGAGTCAGTATACTGGCAAACTTTGAAGGAACATCCTTACAGATGAAAGCAAAACCGGGAAGCGGAGCGTTTATGGTAGAAGTTGACGATGAATTGCCTTATCGGATTAACTTCGCTGAAAACGATTCGATCCAGACGTTAGCGGAAGGATTACCGGAAGGAACACACCGTGTTCGCATTATGTATGCCATAGAAGGATATGAACTGAAGCCAGCATTCAAGGGCTTTTATTTAGATAAAGGATGCAGACTGGCCGAGGCTCCGGTGTTACCTGAACGTCGAATTGAATTTATCGGTAATTCCATTACTTGCGGTTATGGAGTAGAATCAGAAAATCCTTCTGATCCGTTTACCTATGAAACAGAAAATCATTTTTATACATATGCAGCCCGTACGGCAAGAGCATTGAAAGCCCAGCATCTGGTAGTGGCCCGTTCCGGAATCGGTGTATACCGTAACTACGGTGCACCTCGTTCGGGCAGTAAGGACTGTATGCCTGCCATGTACGAACAGGTCCTTTTTACAGACTCTACAGAGTTATGGGATCATACGCTTTATACACCGGATGTGGTGTGTATTAATTTGGGAACAAATGATACAAGTCTCGACAATTATGACATGAATCTGCTGACTGAGGGATATCGCAGTTTTGTGAAAAAGCTCCGTGCTGTCTATCCTCATGCTAAACTGGTATTGCTGACAGGTTCCATGATGAATGGAAAACCATTGGATGATGTAAAGAAAGCAATGGATACCGTAGTGGGTGAAATGAACAGTCAGGGAGATAAAGAGATATATCGTTTTGATATGTCGCCTCAGACAGGTTCGCTGGGGATAGGTGCTAGTTACCATCCTTCCATGCGACAGCATCAGAAGATGGCTTCAGAGCTGACCGCCTTCCTTAAGAAACTGATGAAATGGTAAACTGAAAGAATTACTTTAAAATATTGAAGATATGAAAAAATGGATTATCAGTGCCTGTCTGCTGATGATGCAGGCTGGGGCATGGGCAAAAGTTACATTGCCTGATATTATGAGCGACAATATGGTTTTGCAGCAACAGACGGAAGCCTGTTTGTGGGGAAAAGCCAATGCAAATGCCGAAGTTACAATCCGTCCGTCGTGGAATCGTGAAACATACAAGGTTACTGCCGGTGCAGACGGAAAGTGGATTGCAAAGATTAAGACTCCTACGGCAAGTTACAACGCTTACACCATTTCTATTTCCGATGGTGAGGAAATCATTTTGAATAATGTACTGGTAGGAGAAGTATGGTTCTGTTCTGGTCAGTCGAACATGGAGATGCCGTTGAGAGGCTTCTGGAATTGTCCGATAGCAGGAGCTAATGAAACGATCGCTACTTCATCAAAGTGGAAAGGAATCCGTGTAGCTACTGTTGAAAAGAACGGACAATTGCAGCCTGTCGACGAATGTAAAGGAAGCTGGAAAGTTAGTAATCCGGAAAATGCTCCGGCATTCAGCGCGACAGCCTTTAACTTTGCGATGATGATGAATCAGGTACTGGATATTCCAATTGGTATTATCAACTGTAGCTGGGGAGGTTCGATGGTAGAAGGATGGTTGCCCCGTGAGATTGTTTCTCAATATCCCGATATTGACTTGAAACGTGATATCCGTAAGGAAGACGGACACGACTGGTGGCATTATCTGAGTCCGACATTGATGTACAACGGTATGCTGAAACCTTTGCAGAATTATACTATTAAAGGATTTTTGTGGTACCAGGGAGAATCAAACGTAGGTAAACATAAAACGTATGCTGAACGCTTGAAAACGATGGTCGAACTCTGGCGTAAAGAGTGGGGATTGGGTGAGTTGCCGTTCTATTATGTAGAGATAGCTCCATTCAATTCTACAGAAACTACAGGATGTGCATTGCTTCGCGAAGCACAGTTCCAGGCACAGTCTATCATTCCAAACAGTGGAATGATTTCTACAAACGATTTGGTAGAACCTTATGAAATAAAAAATGTTCATCCTAAAAATAAAACTGATGTAGGAAAACGTCTTGCCTATATGGCATTGAGTAAGACTTATCATGTTCCGGGTATAGAAGCTTACGGACCGGTTTACAAATCGATGGAGGTAAAGGATGGTGCAGCTATCTTGTCATTCGATCATGCAGAAGAAGGATTTAACCGTTTGTCTGATATGGAAGGATTTGAGGTTGCAGGAAGTGACAAGGTCTTTTATCCGGCAAAAGCTGAGGTCTTTAATAATTTGCAGATAAAGGTGACTTGTGATAAGGTTGCACAGCCCGTTGCTGTACGTTATTGTTTCCGAGATTTCCAGCCGGGAAATGTTGCAAATCTTCGTGAACTTCCTTTATATCCGTTCCGCACTGATAATTGGGAATAAATTATAAAACTTATTTATTCTAAAAGAGCCATGTCAATATTCCGAAATGGAGTTTGATATGGCTCTTTTATTGTTTTCTATGTCATATATGTTTTTTGGGTTTAAATGAACATTGACAGGTCATTGGACATATACGACAACTATGGGTTATGGCTGAGGGCTGTTATAGAAAATAATCTGTTGGATTGTATTATTTCCACAGTGTGAAGAACTTAAAATGATTAGATCTTTGAGGTTGGGAACCGGCATATGAAAAAATATGCTGTACATTTTGTCTGTTGAGTAAATGAAAGGTCCTGGATAGCATATCAGATTGGAAATTCTGATGAACGAAAAAGGCTGTTTCAGACCTAAAACCTCTGAAACAGCCTTTATTTTTACTTAATTTACAGACTTATTTTACTTCTTCCAAATACAAGACTCTGCTGGAATAATCATTCTGTTTGTGATAATCAACGATATGGTTGTAAGGTATTTCCAGTCCGTTCGCCATCAGATAAGCACCACTGTATACCTTCCCTTCAAAGGCAAGCGGTTGATTGTCTATGCGGTTCAGTTCTGTGATGCGGTACTTTTTGTCAGGATTAAGTCCTGCCATTGTTACGCGAGGCAAATGTTGGTTGACGAAGTGTTCTGTTTTCCACCAGTAGAATACGGCCTTGTCCTTTTCAGGGCTAGTGTACATCAGCGAAGCTACTCCCAAACGGTCGTAAGGTGAGATGAGGCGGTAAATATCTCCCAACTGCACAACTGGGCGAATCTTTTTATAGTCAGCTATAGCCTTGCGGCACAAGTCCTTTTCTTCATCGGTCATATTCTTGGGCTGAATTTCCATACCCAGTCGTCCGCTCATTGCCACATCAATACGGTATTTTAATGGAATGGTACGGAAAGTCTGATGATTAGGAGCTGCGCTGATATGTGAAGCCATGGCAATAGCAGGGAAGAAGTACGATGTTCCCCATTGCATATATACGCGCTGAAGTGCATCGGTATTGTCGCTCACCCAAAATTCATCAAAATAGGGAAGAATACCATAGTTGGCACGTCCGCCACCGCTTGCACATGCTTGAATAGTCAGATCGGGATATTTGGCACGGATGCGCTGGCATATTTTTTCGAATCCTTTGTGGAATTCTATATACATATGGCTTTGTTTATCCGCAGGCAGATAGTTGGAACCATGATTCATGATAGCCATGTTTGCATCCCATTTGATATAAGCTATTTCAGGGTAATTTGTCATCAAGTCGTCTACGACTTTAAATACGAAATCCTGTACTTCCGGATTGGCCAGGTCAAGTACTACCTGTGTACCTCCACGTCCCAGTACCGGGTCACGCTGAGGGGCTTTCAGTATCCATTCAGGATGTTTTTCATACAGTTCGCTGGTTGTGTTTGCCATTTCAGGCTCTATCCAGATACCAAACTTGATTCCGTGCTTCTTGGCATCTCTTATCAATCCCTCAATGCCTTCGGGAAGCTTGTTCTTGTCTACTACCCAGTCGCCCAGTGAAGAACTGTCGTTCTTACGCGGATATTTGTCGCCGAACCATCCGTCGTCCATTACGAAAAGTTCACCTCCCATTGAGGCAATGTCACCCATCATCTGGTCCATGCCCTTCTGGTTAATATCGAAATATACACCTTCCCAGCTGTTCAGCAGAATGTCGCGTACGGTGTTACCATGTGCCAGCTTATACGCTCTTCCCCATTTATGGAAGTTACGGCTCGCACCGCTCAGACCTTCGTTGCTATATGTAAGTGCAACGGCAGGAGTCTGAAATACAGTTCCTTTAGGAAGTGTATACGAAGAGTTCTCTTCGTTGATACCTGCATAAAACTGATGGTAGTCGCTGTCGTCAGTATCTATTCTCAGTTTGTAGTTTCCCGAGTAACAAAGTGCAGCTCCGATAACACGTCCTTTGTTTTCCTGAGGAGCGCCATCGAGTGAAAACATCACTTCCGCGTGCGATGTGTGTGAATTGCGTGCACCGTCTTTGTTCTTGATAATTGTCATGCCCGGTTGTAAAGGCTCTTGGGTAAGCTGACCTTCGTTAGCCCATGAACCTGATAAATGTGAAAACCATACGTTTCCTCTGCGGATTGGCAAGTAGGCAGATGCAAATTGTGTCAGGTAAACAGGTTTTTTCTCTGTGTGGCTTATTTCAGTCCATGTTTCTATCATGTCTACATCTTCGTAGGCTTTATAGCGTACATCTATATAGAAAGGATATACCTTATCTTTCAGACGTACAGTGGTTAGTGTAGCCTGATTCTCTTTATCAGTACTTACGCTTACCACTTCCATTTGTGTTGACATGTTTCCATCACCATGTCTGACAGCCAGTGCAGTTTCTCCAGGGCAGTTCATACCATAAGTCGGATAAGCTGTATGGTCGCAGTTCTTGACCCCGTTGATATTCTGTAAATCAGTTTCATTTAACTTGTTTCCATAATAAAGATACTTCAGCTCACCACCGGTTGGTGCATTCAGAACAAGCGAAGTGTTTGGGGTAGAAATGCAAATGTTTTGTGCCCACATGTTTCCAGCAAGTAAAGAGAATCCTGCCAGCAGATAGATTTTGTTTTTTACTTTCATGCTTTTCATCTTTTTGATAATCGGTTTATGCAGTTATTAACTCATTTGCAAAAATAGTAATTATTTTATGAACAGACTGATATGGTTTTATCTTATTTTGATAGAAAGGTGGAAGTAAGATAAAATATTATCGGGAACAGGTGATAAAAGTTTGTACAGAAAATAAAAAAATATCAGCATGTTTTTCTGAAGATATCAGCATATTTCTTTGAAAATATCAGCATGTTTTTTCTATAAACGTGAACACGTTTTTTCTTCGGTTTTATGGTTTTGTCATTTTATTATGTATATTTGTGATAATGAAAACAAATGCTATGGAAAAACTGGTAAATGAAAATTTTATACGCGAAATAACTCCACTTTCGGACAAGGACTGTTTTTATATAGCCGACCGGCATAAGAAAGAGTTTACCTATCCGATGCATTCGCATAAAGAGTTTGAATTGAATTTTGTAGAACATGCGCCTGGAGTGCGCCGTGTGGTGGGTGATTCGGCAGAGGTTATAGGCGATTACGATTTAGTGCTGATAACAAGTCCGGACCTGGAACACGTTTGGGAGCAAAATACCTGTTCGTCATCAAATATCCGGGAAATAACCATTCAGTTTGTACCCGCTTTTTTGAGTGGACTGATAGATGCCAATCAGTTTGATATGATTCGAAAGATGCTCGACAAGGCGCAATACGGTTTATGTTTTCCAATGGATGCGGTGATGAAAGTGTATGCACTGATAGACAAGCTTCCGGAAATGAAAGGTTTTTATGCAGTAGTGCATTTTCTGACCTTGCTGTATGAACTTTCCCTTTTTACAGATCAGGCACGTACGTTGTCTAGTTCTTCGTTTGCAAAAATCGAAGTGCACTCAGACAGCCGGAGAGTACAGAAAGTACAGGATTATATTGGAAAACATTATCAGGAGGAAATCAGACTAGGTCTGCTTGCTGATATGGTAGGTATGACAGAAGTTTCGTTCAGCCGTTTTTTCAAGTTGCGTACCGGAAAGAACCTGTCAGATTACATTATTGATTTACGTTTGGGGCATGCTACCCGTTTACTGGTAGATTCTACGATGGCGATTGCTGAAATCTGCTATGAGTGCGGTTTCAACAATCTTTCCAACTTTAACCGTATCTTTAAGAAAAAGAAGAATTGTTCTCCGAAAGAGTTCAGGGATGATTATCGGAAGAAACGTACAATTATTTGATAAAGCTAGTATGGTAAGTAAAGCGGTGTTTCCTTTCAAGACTAATGTCTGTAAAAGAAACATCGCTTTTTTATTGTCAATGTTATGGTAAGATGAACTATCGCTGTTAGCGTATATAAATAAGGTAATAAAAAGCGGTTTGTGATAGAAATGCAACAATCAGATAAAATAGTATTGCTTTTTTATTTTATGATAGTCTACTTTTGCAAGTGTTAATCGAATGGATTTTTAATTTGAAATGCTATGGACCGAAACATGATTAAAAGCATCTTTTCTATTTTACAAGTTTGTGTATTGTGCTGCCTGATGTTTTTATATGGTAGTGTAAATGCTAGTGCAGCTGTGGAACGTTTGTCTGTAAAAGGAACCTTTCTTGTAAACGAAAAAGGCGAAAAGGTCGTATTGAAAGGAGTCAGTATGGGCTGGCATAACTGGTGGTCTCGCTTTTATAATGCTTCGGCTGTGAAAACGCTGAAAGAGCAATGGAATTGTACGCTGATTCGTGCCGCTATGGGAGTAGAGCCCGAAGGGGCTTATCTAAGCAATCCGGAGAAGGCGTTGAAATGTGTGACGGCTGTTGCCGATGCTGCTATCGCTAATGATGTGTATGTCATTATAGACTGGCATAGCCATGGGTTACATACAGAAGAGGCGAAAGAGTTTTTTAGTCAGATAACCGCTCGCTATAAAGGTGTTCCCAATGTTATTTATGAAATATTCAACGAACCGGTAAAGGATACCTGGGCTGATGTGAAAAAATATTCAGAGGACGTTATTGCTTGTATTCGTGCCGTCGATAGGGAGGCATTGATTCTGGTGGGTACTCCTCATTGGGATCAGGATGTACATCTGGCCGCCGATGATCCAATAAAGAATGTACATAATATAATGTATACACTGCATTTTTATGCTGCTACTCATAAAACTTCGTTGCGTGAGCGTGCCGATTATGCGCTGGAAAAAGGACTTCCTCTTTTTGTTTCCGAATGTGCCGGCATGGAAGCAAGCGGAGATGGAAATATAGATTTGCAGGAATGGAATAAATGGCAGGCGTGGATGAAAGAACATGCTGTCAGCTGGGCTGCCTGGTCAATAGCTGACAAAGACGAAACTTGCTCGATGCTTTATCCTTCAGCACCTGATACTGGGTGGAAAAGTGAGGATTTGAAGGAGTGGGGGCGTATTGTAAAAGAAGTGTTATTGGTAAAATGAGATATGTTGTTTATAGATAAAGTGTTTTTTTAGGTAAGGTTGAAAGGATAATGGTTTTTGTGCCGGTAATTCTCTGAATTATCGGCACTGTTTATTTGAAAGTATTCGGGAGATTTATAGGACATAGAGTAGATGTAAGTAATTAGACTATCTGCAATGTTGTGAATTATTGGATAAAATTATATCATATTTCTAGATAGTTTCTTCTTACTTTTGCATTGTTGAAATAAATCTAATAGATATGCGGAAACAGAACTTTTTTTTGTTGTTAATGTCACTTGTGGTTATTGTGTCGTGTACCACAATGTCGAAAAATCAGAAAGAGAATAATTTTGTACGAGTAGAGAACGGACAGTTTATCCGTAATGGAAAGCCTTATTATTACATTGGTACTAACTTTTGGTATGGTGCAATATTAGGCTCAGAAGGCGAAGGAGGTAACCGTGTGCGTCTATGTCGCGAACTTGATTCATTAAAAAGTATTGGCATTGATAATTTACGTATACTGGTTGGTTCTGATGGCGAGCGAGGAGTAGCTGCTAAAGTGGAACCTACGCTTCAGGTTGCTCCAGGAGTTTACAATGATACTACTTTTGCAGGACTTGACTATCTGCTTGCTGAAATGGCAAAGCGTGATATGCTGGCTGTGCTTTATCTGAATAATTCATGGGAATGGAGTGGAGGATATGGACAGTATCTGCAATGGGCTGGTTATGGAAAAGCACCACAGCCGGCAGTTGATGGGTATGCGGCTTATATGAATTTTGCCGGTCAGTTTGTATGCTCGGACAGTGCCCAAGCTCTTTATGCAAATTATGTAAAGGATGTAATAACCCGTACCAACCGTTATACAAATGTGCGTTATATAGACGATCCGACTATTATGTCATGGCAGATAGGTAACGAACCTCGTGCTTTCTTACCAGAATATAAACAGAATTTTGCCAATTGGATGGGTAAGGCTGCTGCCTTGATTAAATCTCTTGATCCCAATCACCTGGTTTCTACCGGAAGCGAAGGTAAATGGGGCTGTGAGATGGATATGGACTTGTTCGAAAAAATTCATGCAGATGCTAATGTGGATTATATGAATATTCATATCTGGCCATACAATTGGGGATGGGCTCCGAAAGATCGTTTGCAGGAGAATCTGGAAAAAGCAAAACAGAATTCGAAAGTGTATATCGACGAACATCTTGCAGTTGCAAAGAAGTATCAGAAGCCTTTGGTAATGGAAGAATTTGGATATCCTAGAGATAATTTTCAATTTAGTAAATCGTCGTCAGTGAAAGCACGAGATGCTTATTATAAATATATATTCGATTTGGTATTAGATAATGCTTCATCTCACACTTTGTTTGCGGGTTGTAATTTCTGGGGATGGGGAGGCTTTGCTAATCCTTCTGAAGAATATGAATATTGGAAACCTGGAGACGATTATACTGGCGATCCTGCTCAGGAGCAGCAGGGGCTGAATTCTGTATTTGCATCGGATAGTACAACTATCACTTTAATAAAACAGGCTAATAGAGTATTAGGTAACAATTGAAATCTGAAAAATATATCATAATCAGGTAGTATTTATACAAACTATACCCTGATTGAAAACATATTTACCCCTTTTGTTCTAATGTAAATGCCTATTTTTGCTTCGTATTTTTTATGCAAAACTAATTTATAATTGAAGAAATAAAATTGTAACAAGTTATAATTTTATGATAAAATTATATCGGAATATAGATTGCGTATTCTGTAACTTTGCATTGAAGATATATGATACAAGTCTTTATATAGAGTAATAAAAATACTTGAAAACTTTAAAAAATATGATGTTATGAACAAACATGCAAAAAGAACTGTATTGGTTGCAGGAACTTGCTTATCAGTAATGGTTGCAGGTTTTCCAGGGACATTGTCTGCATCAACAGGAACTATGATTGCTGCTCAACAGACAAAGTCTATTTCTGGTACGATTGTTGATTCTAATGGAATTCCAGTGATCGGTGCTAATGTCTTGGTAAAAGGAACAACGAATGGTACAATTACTGACATTGATGGTAATTTTACTTTAACTGTTCCTGCTGGTGCTATATTACAAATCTCTTTTATTGGTTATAATAGTCAAGAGGTAACTGTTGGAGAACAGACATCTTTCAATGTTGTATTGAAGGAAGATACAGAAACTTTGGAAGAAGTTGTCGTAGTTGGTTATGGTGTTCAGAAAAAGAAACTCGTAACAGGTGCTACTGTTGAAGTAAAGGGTGATGATGTAGCAAAAAGAAATACGATTAGTGCATTGGGAGCTTTGCAGAACCAAAGCCCTGGTGTAAATATTCAGGCTACTTCAGGTAAACCGGGTGATGGGTATAAAATCAGTATTCGTGGTGCTGGTACTAATAGTTCTACTAATCCGCTTTATATTATTGATGGTGTTGCCGGAGGTGATATTAATGCGTTAAACCCTGCTGATATTGAACGTATTGATGTCTTGAAAGATGCAGCTTCGTGTGCTATTTATGGAGCTCGTGCAGCTAATGGTGTTATCATGGTTACTACTAAGCAGGGTAAAGCTGGAAAGGTTACTGTGACTTATGATGCAAATGTCGGTTGGCAGAATGTATATAAAAAACCAGACTTGCTGAATGCTAAAGAATATATGGCTGTTCAGGATCAGGTAGCTTATAATAATGGAGGTAATCCTTATGACTGGTCAAAATATATAGATGCTGATTTATTGGCAGATTATCAAAGTGGAGCAAATGAAGGAACAAACTGGTTGGATCAGATTATTAATGACAATGCAATAACTACTTCTCATGCATTGAATATCTCAGGTGGTTCTGAACTTTCAAAATTCTCTACAGGATTTGGTTATCAGTATCAGGACGGTGTCATAGGAAATATAGCAAAATCTGATTATCGTCGTTTTACTTTTCGTTTAAATTCTGAGCACATTATTTATAAAACAGATGATAGAGATGTGATCAAGTTTGGTCAGAACCTGTATTATCAGCATGCTCAGACACAAGGTATTCAGATTGGTAATCAATATAGTAATGCCATATCTACTATGTTACGTGCAAATCCGTGCGTACCTGTATATAATGCAAATGGTGATTACTTTATGTATGATGATTTGAAGAACTCTGGTACAGATGGTTGGTTTGCTTATAACTCATATACAAGCAATCCTGTTGCTGAAATAGTCAATACTCAAAGTGGAAACAACAAGAGTAAAAACTTCAACTTGAATGCGGTTGCTTATTTTGAAGTACAGCCAATTAAAAACTTGACTTATAGATCACAAGCGTATTATAAACAGTATTCAAGTTTGTGGAAAGGATATACTGGTGAATACAAGATAAATGATCAAGGTAATGCTGCTGACCAAAGTACATTGTCTGAAAATATGACAATAGGATGGAACTGGGGAGTTACCAATACCTTGAACTATAAATTTGATCTTCCAAAAGAACACCACTTTGATGTATTGGTTGGTACAGAGTACTCTCGTGAAGGTAATAATATGGCTGAAACATTGGAGGCAATAGCTAAAGGTAATGTCTTCACAGATTTTTCTCATGCTTATTTTGATAACTTTACAGGACGTACAGGACTTGCAACAGTAGGAGGCTATCCAGTAGACGACCACTCTATATTGTCATACTTCGGTCGTGTCAACTACGATTATAAAGAACGGTATATGTTTACCGCAATTATGCGTGGTGATGGTTCTTCTAACTTTGCGGATGGACACCGCTGGGGATATTTCCCTTCTTTCTCTGCTGGTTGGGTTATCTCGAACGAACAGTTTATGCAAAGTACAACAAACTGGCTTGATTTCTTGAAGTTGCGTGCAAGCTGGGGACAGAATGGTAATGAGAATATTGGTGCTTTCCAGTATCTGGCAACTTATTCGTTCGGTGACTTAGGACAGTATCCGTTTGGTAGTGATAAGAACTCTGCTACTCAGGGAGGTTATCCTACTCGTCTTTCGAACACTGATTTGACTTGGGAAACTTCTGAACAGACCAATATTGGTGTTGATACTCGTTTCTTGGGCGGAAAATTGAGCTTTACATTTGATTGGTATAGTAAGAAAACAAAAGACTTGTTGATCAATGTTCCGGTTTCTTCTATCAATGGATTTACAACAAAAGCAGCAAATGCCGGTAGTATCGAGAATAAAGGTATTGAGATCTCTTTAGGTTGGAACGATAGTGTTGGTGATGATTTTACTTATGGAGCAAACTTTAATTTGTCACATAACAAAAATGAAGTTATAGAGGTTAATAATGGTTCTGGCTATGTAGAAGGAGGTAATGATAACCTTTCTCAGAATACTGGTTTTATGGCCCGTATGAAAGAAGGACATCCAATCGGATACTTCTATGGATATAAGACTGACGGTGTAATGCAAAATATGGATGACGTTCAGGCTTATTTGAACCAGAATTGTGGAGGAAATGTTGCTAATTCTTTGCAGGGAACTTCAATTAAACCGGGTGATTTGAAATTTGTGGATGTAAATGGTGATGGAGTTATCAACTCAGATGATAAGACAGATTTGGGAAATCCGCATCCAGATATTACAATGGGATTGAATTTAAATGCTGCATATAAAGGTTTTGATCTTTCAATTTCTGCTTATGGAGCTTTCGGACAGCAGGTTGCTCGCTCTTATCGTAAATTTACAGATGGTCAATATGAAAATTATACTACAGAGGTATATGATTACTGGCATGGCGAAGGAACATCTGATCGCTATCCACTTTTGACTCCGGGTAATGCAGGTCCAAACTGGCAGAATATTTCAGATATTTATGTAGAAGATGCAGATTATGTGCGTTTGCAGAATTTGACAATAGGATATGATGTGAAACGTGTTTGGAAAACTTGTCCACTTCAGCAGTTACGAGTTTACTTTACAGCCCAGAATTTATTTACTATTACTGGATATAAAGGTATGGATCCAGAAAATGGTATGGCTTTAAATAGTAATGAGCCTTGGGTTACAGGAGTTGATGTTGGTAACTATCCTCAGCCTAGAACTTATATGTTTGGTGTTAATGTTAAATTTTAATTATGAATAATACGATGAAAAAGTTTATAAATATATTAGCTGCAGCGCTCCTAGGTTTGGGAGGAGTAACATCGTGTACTCTTGATGCTGTGAACTATGTGGAGAAAACACCTGAAAATTTCCCTGTTACATCTAGTGATGCTTCTCAGGCACTTGCGGGTATTTATCAAAACTTAAGTTTGGTTTGTGCTAATCCACAAATGTCATTCTTCTATTTGTCAATGTTGGCAAGTGATGATAATTTAGGTGGTGGTGGTACAAATGATAAATTAATGCAAGCAATGGATTTGCTTTTGAACTACCAAACAGATATGACACATCAGTTCTGGAGTGATCGTTATCAGGGTATCAACCGTGCCAATGCATTATTGGAAGGTGTGGAAAATATGGAACTAGAGGAAAGTGAGAGAAATCAGGTAGTAGGTGAAGCTAAATTTATGCGTGCTTTCTTCTATTATGAGCTGGCTTCTCAGTATGGTCGTGTACCTTTGGTTCTTTCAACAGAAGAGGCTGAGCCGTCTCAACCAGCAGCTGCTGCTTTGTGGGGACAGATTCTGATGGATTTACGAGATGCTGCTGCAACAATGCCTGCTGTTCGTAAGACTGATGGACATGTGGATAAATATGCGGCTGAGGCTATGTTAGGACGTGCATGGTTGTTTTATACCGGAATGTATGGTAATGGTGACGACTTAGCTGCACTGACTAGTACCACATATAATCCTCTTTCAGAAGTGGCTTTGCCTGACGGTACTACATTGACAAAGAATGAAGTAATTGGTTATATCGATGACTGTGTTGATAATTCTGGATATTCATTAGTCCCAGATTATCGTAATTTATGGGCCTATACCAACCGTTGTACAGTAGAAGATTATAATTATACGAAAGGACAGGGATTAAAGTGGGTTGAAGACGATGCTGCTGTAAACCCTGAGTCTATGTTTGCTATCAAATTTAATAAACTTGCCAGTTGGCAGACTACAATCGGTTATGCAAATGGATATGCATTGCATTTTGGTATGCGAGGTGGACAGGATTATTCGAAAACATTCCCATTTGGTCAAGGATGGGGAGCTGGTCCTGTTGCTCCAAATTTAGTGAACGACTGGAGTTCAGCAGAGTCGGATGATATGCGTCGTGAAGCTTCTGTTCAGAATGTAAAAGATTTGCCGGCTTACACATATGGTGGATGGGCTGATTTTGTTCAAGAAACAGATTACTATGAAAAGAAGCAATCGTCAGTGTCAGCACAATATACAGATGAAAGTGGAACTCTTCAATATACTCCTGTTTTTGAATATTTAATGTATGGTGAAAACGGATGGCAGAACGATAACTTGATGCAAACAGGTAATATTCATGATTTAGTTTTGATTCGTTTTGCTGATGTTCTGTTGATGCAATCTGAGTTAAAAGAGGATGTGTCGGGTATTAATAGAGTACGAGAACGTGCAGGCTTGGATCCTATAGGTTCTTATTCTTTGGAAGCCTTACAGAATGAACGCCGTTGGGAGTTAGCTTTTGAAGGTGTAAGATGGAATGATATACGTCGTTGGCACATTGCTGCTGCTGCCCTTGAAAAACAGACAAATCAGCCTGTTTATTATTTAGGATCATCTGCTAAAAACACACCACATGCTGGTGGATATGCAGCCCGATACAATGCTACTGCAGGTTTCTTTAAGATACCAGAGACTGAAGTTTCTTTGTCTAATGGTGGATTGGTTCAGAATGAAGGTTGGACGGATGCAAGCAGTGAATATAGTGGTTGGTAATAATTAACTAATAACAAAGCGAAAATAATTATGAAAAAGATACTATTTGCGTTACCATTTTTATTTGCAATTCTTTTGGTTGCATGTGATGCTTCGGTTGATGATAAACAACCCGGAGCAAGTGTAACGGTTGATGAGTTGACTAATAGTTTTCAACTAGTAGCTCGTAGTGAAGGTAATAACAACATTACAGTAAAATTATCTCCTGTACGTTACGTTAAAGTATATTCTGCAGATAATGATGCACTGTTAGCTGAAGGTACAAATCCTACTTTCCAGGTAACACCTCCTACAACAGAATTAGATGTGTATATAACAGCTATTAATCAAGATGGTAGCATTACAAAATCATCAACGAAAAGTATAACTGTTAGTGAATACACAGATTTGCCTGCTATTTATGAGCAGATATTTGGTCTGGAAAATGGAGAATATGGTACAACTAAATGGACTTGGGACGATACTTTGACTCGTTACTGGGGAAATGGAGGCTGGGGAAGTGATACAACTCCTTCTTGGTGGGGAGCTCCCGATGGTGCCGATATTAATGAACAATGTGAAGGCAAAGGCTTACCTAACGATGGTATTGGGGCATGGTTCTCTTTAAGTCTTACAGGAGTACAGACAAGTCGTGGTGAAACAGGTAGTGTAAAAGTTACCGAAGAACAACTTGTTGCAGGATGGGGAGTCGGTACAATGACTTTCTCTGGTACAGTTCCTTTGTTAGGAGTATTACCTAATGATGGCAATCAGCGTTGCTATACTTATCAGATTATATCTGCAGATGGTGATCATTTGGTTTTAGCTGCTCAGACTTTGTCTAATTCTTCAGAAGGTTGGTTCTTCTGTTATAAACGTATTGAATGATACAAAGACTGTAATTGATAAGTAATGTATATAAAAGAGAGGTGTTTTAGGATAGTCCTATTACATCTCTCTTTTCTTATTATAGATAAAATTCTATAAAATGTTAAGATAGTATCATTTCTATAAGCTAAAGGTGTGTAACTTTGAACATGCAAATAAACCTAATATAATCCAATGTCTATGCAGAACAATATAAGAGCACTTTTGTCTATTCTCTTTGTGGGTATTGCTTTTTTGTTTTGGGCAATATACTATCCTTTTCATTTGTTGTATCAGGAACAATATTTATTGTTTTTGTATATTCCTTCATATTTTTTCGATAAGCTATCTTATCCCGGTGGGGTTGGAGAATATATAGCTGAATTTTTAACTCAGTTTTATTACTATCCCTATCTTGGAGCTTTGATTGTGGCTTTATTGCTAGGAGGAATACAGAGGCTTATGTACAGGATTATGCTGAAAATGCAAAAGAACTCTATTGATTGGTATGTTTTGTCGTTTATTCCATCACTGGGAGCTTGGGCATTTTTATGCGATGAAAATAGTCTGTTGGCAGGTATAGTTTCATTGCTTCTTTCTATGGGAATATCCTATGGTTATATGTCATTATCTCGTCAATGGGTAAAATATGTGTATGTATTGGGGGTATTTCCATTGCTTTATTGGTGTGTTGGAGGAGTATGTATAGTAACTCTATGTCTGATTTTAGCTTATGAGTGGTTGGTTGATTCTATATCGATTAAACATAAGAGTGCTATTAGTTTACTTATGGTGATAGCATGGGGGATAAGTGTGGGATATGCTATACTTCATTTGCAATATCCGGTTTCTAGATTGATTACAGGAATTGGTTATTATCGCTTTCCTACACTTATTCCTTTTTCTGGAGTCTTGACCTGTGTTATAGTTGTATTATTGGCAGGAGGTGTAGCTTTTCTACCTCAGTATCAAAAGTATCGTTCCTTATATTGGTCTATACAAAGTGTTGTTGTATTGACTCTTGGAGCTGGATGGATTTATAGTGCAACGAGTATGAAAAAGGAACGTGATATGGCTTATGATTATTGGGCGAGTACATGTCAATGGCAGCAGATTATCCAGTCTGCAGAACAAAATAATCCAGATACACCTCTGTCTGTCGTTTGTTTGAATCTGGCTTTAGGGAAAACTGGGCAATTAGGCGAACGTATGTTTCAATTCTTTCAAAATGGTACAGATGGGCTGATTCCTGATTTTGTTCGGGACTATACGATTCCACTTACAGTCAATGAAGTTTATTTTCATTTGGGAATGATTAATACTAGTCAGCGATATGTGTTTGAAGCAATGGAGGCCAATCCGTCTTATCATAAAAGTACACGTTGTATTCGTCGTCTTGCAGAAACAAACTTGTTGAACGGAGAATATAAGGTAGCTGCAAAATATCTGAATCTGTTGAAACATACACTTTTTTATAAAAAATGGGCTGAAGAAACAGAAACATATCTTTATGAAGAAGATAAAATAAACTCTCATCCGGAGTGGGGAAGGCTACGAAAAATGCGCTATACTGAAGATTTCTTATTCAGTGAAAATGAAAAAGATATGATGTTAGGATTGCTTTTAGTGCATAATAAAAATAATCGTCTTGCCTTTGAATATTTATTGGCCTATACACTTTTAAATCGTGATATAGCGTCATTTTTAAAATATTATCCAATAGGGAAAAATATGGGATATGCTGTTATTCCACGTTCCTATCAGGAAGCATTGGTATATGTTTGGACACAATCTCATCCGAATTTTCAAGGAATGCCTTGGAGTATTTCTCCTGTCGTAATGAAGGAAGTAACAGAGTTTGCTACTCATTATGTACGCGCTCCGAAGGATGAAGCATTTTTTCTTAATCGTTTTGGAAAAAGTTATTGGTATTATTTATTATTCAGAAAGTAGCTTATGAAATTAATTGTAAAGTGGATAGGATGTCTTGCTCTTTGCTTGTGTATGTCTTGTGCTGAGCAAGTTGAATCACCTGAAATGGTTGATACTTTTCCTGATATTTATCCAGATTATATAGCTGTAACTGTACCGGTTGGTATAGCTCCTCTTAATTTTACTATGAAAGATGACTGTGAAAGAATCGATATCAGAATGCAAGGAGTGGGCGGAAAGGAGTTGCACATGAATGATACAGATGTAGATATAGAGGAATGGAAACAGTTGTTGAAAGCTAGTAAAGGCGATAGTATAATTGTAACTGTATCTGCAAAATATGATGGAAAATGGAAACAATATAAGCCTTTCCCTTTTTATGTTAGCAACTATTCTATCGACTATGGATTGGCATATAGATTGATAGCTCCTGGTTATGAGGTATATAGTAAGATGGGTATTTATCAGCGTGAGCTAGGTAGTTTTCAGGAACAGGCAGTGATCGAAAATACTTTGATACCGGGAATGTGTATAAACTGTCATGCTAGTAATCGAACAAATTCAGATCGTTTAAGTTTGCATGTACGAGGAGATCATGGAGCTACTCTGATGCAGTTAGAAGGGCGGTTAGAAGTTCTTGATACAAAAACTGATAGTACAATTTCAGCATGTGTGTATCCTTATTGGCATCCGTCAGGTGATTATATTGCATATTCTGTTAATGATACAAAACAGGCTTTTCATGTAGTTCATGATGAGCGTATAGAAGTAATGGATAATGCTTCTGATATAGTGGTTTATCATCCAGAAACTCATCGTTTGCTTACTAGTCCTTTGCTTAGTAAAAAGGAATCATTTGAAACGTTTCCTGTATTTTCTGCAGATGGAAGAAAACTCTATTTTTGTAGTGCAGAAGCGCAAGCTATGCCTGAAGATTATAAAAAAGTAAGATATAGTTTATGTTCTATTGATTTCGACTCATCTCGTGGAACTTTTGGAAATAAAATAGATACTTTAGTATCTGCGAGCTCTTTGGGAAAAAGTGTTTCATTCCCTCGTCCGTCTTATGATGGGAAATATATTATGTATACTCTTTCCGATTATGGAAACTTTTCTATCTGGCATCGGGAAGCTGATTTGTGGCTGCTTGATTTAAAGAGCGGTGAAAGTCGTAATATTACTGAAGTGAATAGTCCGGAAACTGAAAGTTATCATAATTGGAGCAGTAATTCTCATTGGTTTGTTTTTAGCTCCCGGCGGGATGATGGACTTTATACACGTTTGTATTTAGCTTCTATAGATGATAACGGAAATGTTAGTAAACCTTTTATGCTTCCTCAACAGTATCCGGCAGAATATTATACAGAATTGTTATATTCATATAATGTGCCTGATTTCATTAGTAAACCTATTCGCATGGATAAGCAAGAAGTTGAAAAGGGCTTGATGTCGAAGGAAAGGATAAAGATAAAATATCAGTAAAAATTACTGTAATAACTGGCATATACCTTCTATTTCTACTAATAACTCTTCTCTGCATATATCAGTGAAAAGATACATTGCTGGTATTAGGGGAAATCGGGCTTCAACAGTTTTACGTATGACCTGATAGTGGTTTCTATTTTTTATGTATACTCGTAAGTTACATATTTTTAATGATGTATCTGGGCAAGAATTATATTGTAGATTTTTCAATGATATTAAATATTCTATATTGTCTAAAGTTAGTTCTGTTTGTTTCTGGGGAGATTGTATATGAGTGCTATATTCTCCTCTGATAGCTGCGGTACCAGATATGAAACAAAATATATTATTGGCGAAATCTATAAGTTTAGCTCGCTCAAACTTTGGCGTTTCTTTTAAAGAGGTTGTTGATGATCCTATTAAAACTTCTTTAGAATAAGAATGGGCGGCTATTTGCAGAGGATTGTTTAATGGGTAAATTCTTTTATGTTTGTTGTTTGTGCTTTTGAATGCAATACAACTGATGATGAGTCCGTTGAATTGAGCGCCTATACCGGTTGCTGCAGGATATCCGTAGGGCCATGAAGTCTTCTGGTAGAATTGAGTTCGGGAGTTGTTGTATATTTGGTAGTTCTGTTCATTATTATGATACCCTGTAATATTTCCGATATAATTCCATTGGCGTACTATATCTCCGATGGTAAAATTATGTTTGTAAAGTATTGATTCAAGCTTGGTAAATATATCGATACTTTGTTGAGATATTGATAAGAAATGACTCGAAGATGGAATACCTTCGATACATAACATTTCGCTTTGCTGGTCTTTTATATATAAATAATGAATGTTGTTAGTCGTTTCATGGGATATAGATATTGTATTATCTGAATTATATTCCCAAACCTCTACCCAGAGTTCTTGAGAAGAAATAGTTTGTTCTGGAATAAATGTAATAAGAATTTTTTTACTTAGTATTGTATATACAGCTTGTTTTATGTTGTGTAAAATTGTATGATAAGTCTGATCAATACATGTTCCAAAAAATGTCAGACTTAAGATTTTGTCTTGCTGGGTATGTTTTAGCAAATTGTGGATGGTTGTAAATATGTTAGAATCTATTGGAGCATGTAAATAATAGGTATTAGTAATCATATTTGTTCCTTTCTTTTGTTTAATATGTTTTTCATGTATACAAAAATATATTGTTTTTTTGATGTATAGGAATATTTGCAAGAGAAAATTCCGTGTGTCGGTGCTTGATTTTTATTACTCTTGTATAGATTAAGTCTGGTATTAAGTAAAAAGAAAAAACGTATATGCATATGTTAAGATTGTATCATTCTGTGGTATAAAATTTCTCTATCTTTGCTGATGTTAAATAGTAAAACTAATTATTATGAAATTCTCGAAAGCTATTGTTTCAACTATGATTATCGGTACTTGTCTGACTGCTTGCGGCAATCAGCAAAAAAAACAATCAGAAATGGATAAAACACCTGAAGCATACTCTATGCTAAATGTGCTTGAGAAGCTTCCTCAGCATAAAATGTTCATGTTTGGACATCACGATGATCCGGTTTATGGTATCGGCTGGGACGGAGATGAGAACCGAAGCGATGTGAAAAGTGTTTGCGGGGACTATCCGGCAATGATGTCTTTTGATTTGGGAAGAATGGAGATCTACGGTGATAAAACACTAGATAATGTATCGCTCGACCGTATCAGAAAGGAAGTTATTGCTCAGTATGAGCGTGGGGGTATGTCATCTTTCAGCTGGCACGTAGATAATCCTTTGACAGGAAAGGATTCATGGGATGTGAGTGACTCTACTGTGGTAAAGTCGGTTTTGCCGGGAGGAGTTAATCATGATGAGTTTATAGGTTGGCTGGATAAAGTAGCAGATTATCTTAATTCAATTCAGACTTCAGAAGGAGTAAAGGTTCCTGTGCTGTTCCGTCCTTGGCATGAACATACGGGAAGTTGGTTCTGGTGGGGAAAGAATTTGTGCTCAACTGAAGATTATAAAGCGCTTTGGAGAATGACTTATGACCGTTTGCAAGAAAAAGGGGCTACTCAGTTGCTGTATGCATATTCTCCGGGTACGGAACCCAAAGACTCTACCGAATATCTGGAACGCTATCCGGGAGATGATATTGTTGACCTGATAGGAGTAGATGCATATCAGTTTGATAAAGATGCTTATGTGAAGAGCCTGGATAATGCACTTACCATTATGTCACAGGTAAGCAAGGCGCATAAAAAGCTGATGGCCGTAACCGAAACAGGCTATGAAACAATTCCTGATTCGCTTTGGTGGACACAAACATTGATGCCTGTAATTGAAAAATATCCAATTAGTTATGTGCTGGTATGGAGAAATGCGCGTGAAAGAGAAAATCACTACTATGCTCCTTATCCGGGACATCCGTCGGCTGCCGATTTTGTGAACTTCTATAATGATCTGCGGACATTGTTTGCCGGAGATATGAAAACAATAAAGTAAATTGATATAAAACTTATTATAATGAATACTACATTTGAAGACAAAGTAAAAAGATTGTTTGCTCAGCATGAAGAGTTGATTACTCGTAAGAATGAGCCTGTTGAAACAACCAACGGAGTATATACTCGTTATAAGTATCCAGTTGTAACGGCTGCTCATACTCCTGTGTTCTGGCGTTACGATTTGGATGAAAAGACAAATCCTTATCTGATGGAACGCATTGGAATGAATGCTGCAATGAATTCCGGAGCTATTAAATGGAACGGAAAATATTTGCTGGTAGTGCGTGTCGAAGGAGCTGACCGCAAGTCGTTCTTTGCTGTTGCTGAAAGCCCGAATGGAGTAGATAATTTCCGTTTCTGGGATTATCCTATTACCATGCCCGACGATGTAATACCGGCTACCAATATTTATGATATGCGTCTGACAGCTCACGAAGATGGTTGGATCTACGGTATTTTCTGTGCTGAACGTCACGATGATAATGCGCCTGCCGGTGATCTGTCTTCTGCAACAGCTACAGCAGCAATTGCTCGTACTAAAGACCTGAAGACATGGGAACGTTTGCCGGATTTGAAATCGAAGAGCCAGCAACGTAATGTTGTTCTTCACCCGGAATTTGTGGATGGAAAATATGCATTCTATACTCGTCCGCAAGATGGATTTATCGATGCCGGAAGTGGCGGTGGTATCGGATGGGCACTGGTTGACGATATAACTCATGCCGAAGTAAAAGAAGAAAAGATTATTGACTGCCGTTATTATCATACAATAAAAGAAGTGAAGAACGGTGAAGGTCCACATCCTATCAAGACTCCGAAGGGATGGTTGCACCTGGCTCATGGAGTACGTGGTTGTGCTGCTGGTTTACGTTATGTACTTTATATGTATATGACTTCACTCGAAGATCCTAGCAAGCTGATTGCTGCTCCTGGAGGCTATTTTATGGCTCCTGAAGGAGAAGAACGTATCGGTGACGTTTCAAACGTGTTGTTTACAAACGGTTGGATTGCCGACGAAGATGGAAAAGTATTTATTTATTATGCTTCTTCAGACACACGTATGCATGTAGCTGTTTCTACTATCGACAAACTGGTAGATTACTGTATGAATACTCCGCAAGACGGCCTGACAACTACTGCATCAGTAGAAACGTTGAAAAAACTGATTGATAAGAACCTGAAAATTGATAAAATAATAAAAATAAGAAAGTAAGTACTGCTATGATAAAACTCACGGAAAAAATAGGTTATGGTTTCGGAGATATGGCTTCCTCTATGTTTTGGAAGTTGTTCGGGGCTTATTTGATGATATTCTATACGGATGTATTTGGCTTGCCTGCTGCTATGGTGGGAACAATGTTCTTGGTTACTCGTATATGGGATTCTGTATTCGATCCGATTGTTGGAGTTGTAGCCGACCGTACTTCCAGCCGATGGGGTAAGTTCCGCCCGTACTTGTTATATCTGGCTATTCCGTTTGCTTTGATAGGAGTACTTACTTTTTTTACGCCACCTTTCGGCGATATGGGTAAATTGGTTTATGCCTATATAACCTATTCGCTGATGATGATGGTTTATTCGGCCATTAATGTTCCTTACGCATCCTTGTTAGGAGTGATGAGTCCCGATCCGTCAGAACGCAATACACTGTCTACTTATCGTATGATGTTTGCTTATTTGGGCAGTTTTATTGCACTTCTGTTGTTCATGCCTATGGTCAATGCCTTTAGTGGGCATAGCAAGGAAGTTGCTGACCAGCAGTTCGGATGGTTCATGGCTGTGGTTGTAATTGCAATCATGTGTGCAGTCTTGTTCTTTGGTTGTTTTGCATGGACAAAAGAACGGGTGAAGCCTATCAATGATAAAAAGACTTCTCTGAAAGATGATATCAAAGATCTCTTCCATAATAAACCGTGGTGGATATTGTTTGGTGCCGGAGTAGCCACTTTGGTATTTAACTCTATCCGTGACGGAGCGGCGGTATATTACTTCAAGTATTTTATTATAGAAGACGAGTACCGTACTATTTCGCTGATGGGCGTATCGTTTGTGTTGAGTGGATTGTATCTTTCTATCGGTCAGATTGCCAATATTGTAGGAGTTATTCTGGCTGCTCCCATGAGTAATAAGATTGGAAAGAAAAGAACTTTCGCATTGTCTATGCTGGTAGCTTCAGCCTTAAGTGTGGTATTCTTCTGGTTCGATAAGGATGATCTGGTTCTGATTTTTGTATTCCAATGTCTGATAAGCATATGTGCCGGAAGTATTTTCCCTTTGCTTTGGTCAATGTATGCCGACTGTGCCGATTTCTCGGAACTGAAAACAGGTAATCGTGCGACAGGTTTGATATTCAGTGCATCATCAATGAGTCAGAAGTTTGGCTGGGCCATTGGTACAGCTGTAACCGGATGGCTGTTGTCTTTCTTCGGTTTCCAGGCTAATGCAGTGCAAAGTGAAGAAACTATTAATGGTATTAAGATGTTCTTAAGTCTGCTTCCCGCAATTGCAGCATTTATTTCGGTAGTATTTGTTTGCTTCTATCCATTGGGAGAACAGAAAATGAAGGGTATAATGGAACAGTTAAACTTAAAACGACAATCAAAAAATGTATAACGAAATAGTATCACAGCTCTGTTCTGAGGTAAAGGCTGAGCTGGAAAACAATATTCTTCCTTTTTGGATGACAAAAATGACCGACCATGAGCATGGTGGATTCTATGGCCGTATCACAGGCAATGACGTGTTGGAGGCATCAGCTTCGAAAGGAGCAATTCTCAATGCACGTATTTTGTGGACTTTCTCTGCTGCTTATCGCTTGTTGAGAAAAAAAGAATATCTTGAAACTGCTACACGTGCAAAGCGTTATCTGATTGATTTCTTCTATGACAGTGATTTTGGAGGTATTTATTGGGAACTTGATTATAAAGGAAATCCTGTCGATACAAAAAAACAGATTTATGCCATAGGCTTTGCTATTTACGGTTTGAGTGAATATACGCGTGCTACAGGTGATGCTGAGGCTTTGGATTATGCCAAACGTTTGTTTGAAGTTATCGAGAAGTATAGCTTTGATGCAGAAAAGAATGGTTATCTGGAAGCTCTTACCCGCAACTGGTGTCCAATAGAAGATATGCGTCTGAGTGATAAAGATGAAAACGAGAAGAAAACCATGAATACGCATTTGCATATTCTGGAACCTTATACCAATCTGTATCGCGTGTGGAAGGATGAACGTCTGGGAAAACAAATCTATAATCTGGTAAACTTGTTTTTGGATAAAATATTGGATGCTGAAACTTATCATCTGAATTTATTTTTTGAAGATGACTGGACCAACAAATATCAGATTGTATCATACGGACATGATATTGAGGCGTCGTGGCTGATTCATGAAGCTGCTTTGGTATTAGGTGATAAAGGTCTGTTGCAGAAGGTGGAACCTGCCATTATAAAAATAGCTGAGGCTGCTGATGAAGGACTAAATCCAGATGGCAGCATGATTTATGAAAACTTTGTGAGCAAAGGAAAAATAGATCGTGAGTTGCATTGGTGGGTACAAGCTGAGAATGTTGTCGGTCATCTTAATCTTTATCAGCATTTTGGTGATAAGTCGGCCTTGGAAAAGGCATTGAAGTGCTGGACATTTATCAAGTCAAAATTAGTAGACACGGAGCAGGGTGAATGGCATTGGAGCTTGTATCCTGACGGAACAGTTAATACCAAAGATGATAAAGCTGGATTCTGGAAATGTCCTTATCATAATGGTCGTATGTGTATGGAAATATTGGAACGTTTTTCTTGAAAAACGATAGAGAACAGCTTTCATCATTATTAGACGAATAATAGTAATGATGAAGGCTGTTTTTTGTTGCTTAACCCCGGATTACTAATAATATTATGAGAAAACTATTATCTGTTTTACTGCTTATACAGTTTATGGCTTGTTTGTCTGTCAGTGCACAACAAATAAGAGAGTCGATATTGCTGAATAATGGATGGAAATTTGCGTATGGACATGCTGGTGACATGAAAAAAGATTTTACTCATGGAACTGAATATTTTACTTATTTCGCAAAGGCCAAGTCTTTTAATCAGAACCAAGGTCCAAGTTCCGAGCAGTTTAATGACTCTTTGTGGCAAACAGTCAGTTTACCGCACGATTGGGCAGTTGATCTTCCTTATTCAGAAGAAGCAAGTCATAGTCATGGATATAAAACCATCGGATGGAAATATCCTGAAACAAGTGTTGGATGGTATCGGCGTAAGTTTTATATTGCAGCAGAGGATTCAGGCAAACACATTGCTGTCAGATTTGATGGAATCTTTCGTAATGCACAAGTATTCTGCAACGGTTTTTATTTAGGACATGAACCGAGCGGATATGCTACTCAGGTTTATGATTTGACGGAATACTTGAATTACGGCGCAGAGAATCTGCTTACAGTCCGTGTAGATGCCAGTACGGAAGAAGGCTGGTATTACGAAGGAGCAGGAATTTATCGCGATGTGTGGTTGGAAAAGATGTCATTAGTTCATGTTGCTCCTTTTGGCACGTTCGTTACTTCTCGCATAACCGATTCTTATAAGGCTGCCGATGTGAATATAGAAGTTCGTTTATCGAATAAGGGATTGGAACCGGCGAATTGTACAGTGGTCAATCGTGTCCTTGATGCTACAGGACGCGAAGTAGTCAGTACGCAGAAATCAGATATTACTTTAGCTCCTAAACAGGAAGAGGTGAAGCTATTGCAGTCGGTAAAGATGAATGATATTCATTTGTGGAATCTGGAACAGCCTTATTTATATACCTTATATACAGATGTATATGTCGGCGAGAAGTTGGTTGATACATATTCTACCAATTTTGGAATCCGGAAAATCGAGTTTGATCCACAGAAAGGATTTATGCTAAATGGTTGTCCGGTTAAATTGAAAGGAACTAACTTACATCAGGATCATGCCGGAGTAGGGACTGGAATCCCCGACCGGTTGTGGGAGTATCGCATAAAGAAGATGAAAACGATAGGAAGTAATGCCATACGCACGTCGCACAATCCGATGTCGCCTGTCTTTCTGGATTTATGCGACCGCCTGGGAATGCTTGTTATTGAAGAAAATCGTCTGATGGGTATCAATCGTGAGCATATCGGTCTTTTGGAACATATGATCAAGCGTGACCGGAATCATCCATGTATTATTTTGTGGAGTATCGGAAATGAAGAGTGGGCACTCGAAGGTAATGAACGTGGATTGCGTATTACTAAATCGATGAGTGAATATGTACATCAGCTGGACTCAACTCGCCTGTCGACACAAGGAACGGCCGGTGGACGGGTTTCTCTCTTCGGAGTCGATGTGAAAGGATATAATTATCTCCGCCAGAACCCGATAGATGAATTCCATCAGAAACATCCTGAGTGGTATTCGCCGGTTGGTTCGGAGGAAACATCAGGATGTGGTACACGTAACGTTTATTATACCGATTCATTACGTGGTTGGATGGCTCCTATCAATCGTACGGCTCAAGATGATAATCATATTATTAATCCGATGGCAAGAGGCTGGCAGTTCTATCATGACCGTCCTTGGCTGGCCGGACTTTTCTATTGGACAGGACTTGATTATAGAGGTGAACCGAATCCGATGCTTTATCCGGCTACAGGCTCACAGTTTGGCATATTTGATTATTGCGGATTCCCTAAAGATGAAGCCTTTTATCTGAAATCTTGGTGGACTGACGAACCGGTTCTGCATTTGTCACCGCATTGGAATTTGTCTGGTCATGAAGGAGATAGTATTAATGTATGGGCATATAGCAATTGTGACGAAGTTGAACTGTTTGTCAACGGAAAAAGCTTAGGACGGAAGTCTATGCCGGTCAATGGATATATCGAATGGAAAACAATCTATCGTCCGGGTAGTTTACTGGCCAAAGGCTATAAGGCTGGCAAGAAAGTTATGGTAGAGAAAATAGAAACTACAGGTAAGGCTGCCCGTATCTCAATAGAACCATATAATACAACTTTGAAGGCGGACGGTCAGGATATTGCAATTGTAGATCTGACATTGAAAGATGAAAAAAATCGTGAAGTACCCGATGCCATGAATGAAATGATTGTTACCTTGACTGGTCCTGCAACGATATTGGGATACGGGAACGGTGATCCGGGATTCAAGGAAATAGAACGTCCTGTAAATGGTGAAACATCTTTCCGCATCAAAGCTTTTTCTGGAAAGGCACAGGTAATAATCCGTTCGCAGGAAGGAAAGAAAGGAAATGTCCAATTGGAAGTTTCTGGTACGGGATTGAAAAAAACAACTCAACAATTTATAATAGATTAATATCATGAATAATATTCGAAATTTGGCGATGGCTTCTATGGTATGTGCCGGAAGCCTTGCAGGAATGGCTCAGCCGGCTCCTGCGATTTCTGCTGATCCGGTAATCGAGGCACATATTCAGGAATGGCTGAAAAAAATGACACTCGAAGAGAAAATCGGACAGATGTGTGAGATAACAGTCGATGTAGTTACTGATTTTCCAGGAAGCAAAGATGGGTTTAAGTTGAGCGAGGCTATGCTCGATACAGTGATAGGTAAGTATAAAGTTGGTTCTATCCTGAATGTTCCTTTAAGCGTAGCCCAGAAAAAAGAAGTGTGGGCGGCTGCCATTAAGCAAATTCAGGAGAAGTCGATGAAAGAAATAGGCATTCCATGTATTTATGGAGTGGACCAGATTCATGGAACCACCTATACACTCGATGGTACATTATTCCCTCAAGGTGTCAACATGGGAGCTACTTTCAATCGCAGCCTGGTTCGTCGTGGAGCAGAAATATCTGCTTACGAAACAAAGGCTGGCTGTATTCCCTGGACCTATGCTCCGGTTGTCGATTTAGGACGTGACCCGCGCTGGCCGCGTATGTGGGAGAACTACGGAGAAGACTGTTATGTGAATGCAGAAATGGGTGTTGAGGCTGTCAAAGGTTTTCAGGGAGATGATCCGAATCATATTGGCGAATATAATGTGGCAGCCTGCATGAAACATTACATGGGGTATGGTGTTCCAGTTTCGGGTAAAGACCGTACACCTTCTTCTATTTCACGAAGCGATATGCGTGAAAAACATTTTGCTCCGTTTTTGGCAGCAGTGAGAGCCGGTGCGCTGTCGGTTATGGTAAACTCAGGTGTAGACAATGGTATGCCTTTCCATGCTAATCGTGAACTGCTTACCGAATGGTTGAAGGAAGACTTGAACTGGGACGGTATGATTGTGACCGACTGGGCAGATATCAACAATCTGTGTACACGCGACCACATTGCAGCAACCAAGAAAGAAGCTGTCAAGATTGCCATCAATGCCGGAATCGACATGTCGATGGTTCCCTACGAAGTAAGCTTCTGCGACTACTTGAAAGAACTGGTACAGGAAGGTGAAGTTCCCATGAGCCGCATTGATGATGCCGTAGCCCGCGTATTACGTCTGAAATACCGTCTAGGGCTGTTCGAAAATCCATATTGGGATATTAAGAAATACGATAAGTTTGGTTCGAAGGAATTTGCAGCCGAAGCTTTGCAGGCCGCCGAAGAATCAGAAGTGCTGTTGAAGAATGAAGGCAATATCCTGCCGCTTGCCAAAGGAACAAAAATCCTGCTTGCCGGTCCGAATGCCAACTCCATGCGCTGCCTGAACGGAGGGTGGTCGTATAGCTGGCAGGGACATCGTGCCGACGAATTTGCAGGAGCATATAATACGATTTACGAAGCATTGTGCAACAAATACGGTAAAGAGAACATCATCTACGAACCGGGTGTGACTTACGCTCCTTATAAAAACGATAACTGGTGGGAAGAAAACCAGCCGGAAATCGAAAAATCAGTTGCCGCAGCCAGTCGTGCCGATGTGATTATTGCCTGCATCGGAGAAAACTCTTACTGCGAAACTCCGGGTAATCTGACCAACCTGACCATGTCGGAAAACCAACGTAATCTGGTAAAAGCCCTTGCTGCAACCGGAAAGCCAGTCATTCTGATCTTGAATCAAGGTCGTCCGCGTATCATCAACGACATTGTTCCACTGGCAAAAGCCGTAATTAACGTGATGCTTCCGGGCAATTATGGTGGCGATGCCCTTGCCAACCTGCTAGCCGGTGATGCCAACTTCAGCGGAAAGATGCCTTTCACCTATCCTAAATATATCAACGCATTGGCAAACTACGACTATAAGCCTTGCGAAAACATGGGACAGATGGGCGGAAATTACAACTACGACTCGGTAATGGATGTACAGTGGAATTTTGGTGATGGCTTGAGTTATACAACTTACAATTATTCAAATCTGAAAATTGACAAAACTTCATTTACTGCTGATGATGTCCTGACAGTCAGCGTCGATGTTACCAATACAGGAAAGGTAGCCGGAAAAGAAAGCGTACTGCTTTATTCAAAAGATTTGGTGGCAAGCAGCACTCCTGATAACATCCGTCTGCGTAACTTCGAAAAAGTGGCACTCAACCCGGGTGAAACCAAAACCGTAACCATGCAACTGAAAGGCAGTGATCTGGCATTTGTTGGTTACGACGGTAAATGGCGCCTGGAAAAAGGAGACTTTACAATAAAGTGTGGCGGACAGACATTAGATATTAATTGCACAGAAACAAAAGTATGGGATACTCCTAATCGTTGAGTATAATAAGTGTTTATAGAAAATCCCCGGCTGTTGTGGATAAATGATTCCCGAAGCCAGGGATTTTTTATGCCTTTAAGTCTGCATTGCCGAAGATTAAAGCTGCTTGTAGTATTATGCTGAAATACAGTGTTTTGAATAATATGCTGCGACGTATGAAAAAATATGCTGAAGTTTTCTCTAAAATATCAGCATGTTTTAGAGAAAATTTGTACAAAAAATAAAAAAACATCGAGATGTTTTTAGGGAGATTTCTTGTATCTTATTCCTTAATTGCCCCATATATGTAAAAAACTTGCAATCTTTCTCCTTATTGTGTTTAAGAAAAAGCTATCTTTGTCATCAGAACTTTTTTCCGGAAGACTTATGAATTATGATCTGATAACTATACTTGGTCCTACCGCTTCGGGCAAAACCCCTTTAGCTGCCGCTTTGGCTGTACAACTGCATGCTGAAATCATCAGTGGTGACAGTCGTCAGGTATATCGGCGTATGGACCTGGGTACAGGGAAAGATCTGGCAGATTATGTTGTAGACGGCTATCGTGTGCCTTATCATCTGATAGACATTGCAGAACCGGGATATAAATATAATGTATTCGAGTTTCAACGCGATTTTCTGAAAGCTTACGATGATATTCGTTCACGTAATATCCTTCCGATATTATGTGGAGGAACGGGTATGTATCTGGAATCGGTCCTGAAAGGTTATAAGCTTTTGCCTGTACCCGAAAATCCGGAATTGAGAGTCAGACTGGCCGATAAATCACTCGAAGAACTTACTGCCATCTTGTCTTCTTATAAGAAACTGCATAATTCAACCGATGTAGATACAGCCAAACGGGCTATCCGTGCTATCGAAATAGAAGAATATTATTTGCATCAGCCGGTAGAGGCGCGTAAGTTTCCTGAAATTCACAGCCTGATAATCGGTGTGGATATAGACCGTGAGTTGAGAAGAGAAAAAATCTCCAGAAGGTTGAAGCAGCGTCTGGATGAAGGTATGGTTGACGAGGTGCGTGCTCTGATAGACGGGAGAATTGGTCCGGACGATCTGATATATTATGGGTTGGAATATAAATACCTTACGCTGTACGTTACCGGACAACTGACGTTTGATGAAATGTATCATCAACTGGAAATAGCCATTCATCAGTTTGCCAAACGGCAAATGACATGGTTCAGAGGCATGGAACGGCGTGGCTTTACTATACATTGGATAGATGCAACCCGCCCGATGGAGGAAAAAGTAAATGAAATAATCGGATTACTCAATAAAGAATAAGAAAATGGCAGTGGAACCTACTCGTTGGGGAGTGATATATAACCCAAAAGCTGGAAGTCGGAAAGCGCAGAAGCGCTGGAAGGAGATTCGCGGTTATATGGAAAGTCGCGGAGTCTTGTTCGATTACGTGCAGTCGGATGGATTCGGTTCGGTTGAGAGATTGTCCCGTGCATTGGCAAACAATGGCTATCGCACGATTGTCATCGTGGGTGGTGACGGAGCCATAAACGATGCTGTAAACGGCATTATGCTTTCGGATGTTCCCGATAAGCACGATATCGCGTTTGGAATTATTCCGAATGGTATCGGAAACGATTTTGCAAAATATTGGGGGCTTGATTCTGATGATTATAAAGGAGCGGTAGATGTACTGATAAACCGCCGTCTTAGAAAGGTTGATGTGGGAGTGTTCAGTTATTTTGATGGAGAAAAGCATCAGATACGGCATTTCCTGAATGCTGTTTATATCGGGTTGGGGGCACGTATTGTACTTATTACTAACGAAACACGTCGTTTTTGGGGAATACCTCTCTTTTCGTATCTTGCTTCACTGTTCCTTGTTGCTTTCGAACGTAAGTTGTATCGTATGCACCTGAAAGTAAACGATGAACATATACGGGGACGTTTGATGGCAGTAGCTATCGGAAGTGGACGTGGTTACGGACTGACACCTAGCGCTGTACCATATAACGGCTGGCTTGATGTATCACTGGTTTATCGTCCGGAACTTCGTCAGCTGATTTCTGGTCTGTGGATGATGCAGCAGGGGCGTTTGCTTAATCATAAGATCGTAAAGCCGTACCGAACCCGTAAAGTAAAGATATTGCGTGCCCAGAATGCTGAAATCAGCCTTGACGGACGTATCTGGTTCGACCGTCATTTCCCGATTGAGATAACCATTGCTCCCGAAGCACTGACATTAATAATACCAAACTGATTTAAAGATTTATGATACATACTATTTCTGATTTAAAGAAAAGCGATAATTTCTTTTTGCTGGCAGGACCTTGTGTGATAGAAGGAGAAGACATGGCTTTGCGTATTGCAGAACGTGTGGTAAAGATAACCGATAAGCTGGGTATACCTTATATATTTAAGGGATCGTACCGTAAAGCTAACCGCTCACGCTTGGATTCGTTTATGGGAATCGGCGATGAAAAGGCTTTGAAGATTCTTGCCAAGGTGCGTGATACATTCGATGTCCCGGTGGTAACAGATATACATGCAGCAGATGAAGCAGCTATGGCTGCCGAATATGTTGATGTGTTGCAGATTCCGGCCTTCTTGTGTCGTCAGACAGATTTGCTTGTTGCTGCCGCAAAAACCGGAAAGATTGTAAATATCAAGAAAGGACAGTTCCTTTCTCCCGGGGCCATGCGATTTGCAGCCGATAAAGTGGTAGAGGCGGGAAACAATGAGGTGATGCTGACTGAACGCGGAACAACTTTCGGTTATCAGGATTTGGTGGTCGATTATCGCGGAATACCGGAAATGCAAACATTCGGACATCCTGTAATATTGGATGTGACTCATTCATTGCAGCAACCAAACCAGACTTCCGGAGTAACAGGAGGAATGCCTCAGCTGATAGAAACAGTTGCAAAAGCGGGTGTCGCTGTAGGAGTAGATGGTTTGTTTATGGAAACACACGAAGATCCTTCGGTTGCGAAAAGTGATGGAGCAAATATGTTGAAGCTCGATTTGCTGGAAGATTTATTGGTGAAATTGGTACGTATTCGTCAGGCTTGCCGATAATGTAAAATTTATATCGGAATGTATGTTGCATGTTTTCCGATAAAAAACTATATCTTTGCACAACCAAAAAATAGAGTTCAAAAAGTAAAAAAGATATGCTTACTATTAAACAAATTACAGAAGATACCGATAAGGTAATTCGCGGATTGGAAAAGAAACACTTTGCCAATGCAAAAGAAACCATTGCGCAAGTGATTGAATTGAATGACAAAAGACGTAATGCGCAAAATCAATTAGATAGAAATCTTGCTGAAGTAAATTCAATATCGAAGAATATCGGTTTACTGATGAAAGAAGGCAAGAAAGAAGAAGCTGAAACAGCTAAAGCTCGTGTAGCAGAAATAAAGGAAGTGAGCAAGAGTTTGCAGGCTGAGATGGATCAGGCTGCTGAAGATATGCAGAACCTGTTGTATACTATTCCTAATGTTCCTTACGATGAAGTGCCTGAAGGCGTTGGTGCTGAAGACAATGAAGTTGTGAAGATGGGAGGAATGGAAACCGAACTTCCTAAAGATGCATTGCCTCACTGGGAACTGGCAAAGAAATATGATTTAATAGATTTTGACCTGGGTGTAAAGATTACAGGCGCCGGATTCCCGGTTTATAAAGGACAGGGAGCTCGTTTGCAGCGTGCTTTGATTAACTTCTTCCTTGATGAAGCGCGTGCTGCCGGATATGAAGAAATCATGCCGCCTACAGTAGTAAATGCTGCTTCTGGTTATGGCACCGGACAGTTGCCTGATAAGGAAGGCCAGATGTATCACTGCAATCTGGATGATTTGTATCTGATTCCTACAGCAGAGGTTCCTGTAACAAATATTTATCGCGACGTGATTTTGGATGAGAAACAGTTGCCTATTAAGAACTGTGCTTATACCCAGTGTTTCCGTCGTGAAGCCGGTTCTTATGGAAAAGATGTGCGTGGCTTGAACCGTTTGCATGAATTCTCTAAAGTGGAACTGGTACGCATTGACAAACCGGAACACTCTAAACAATCTCATCAGGAAATGTTGGATCATGTAGAAGGTTTGTTGCAGAAGCTGGAATTACCTTATCGTATCCTTCGTCTGTGTGGAGGTGATATGAGCTTTACAGCTGCTTTGTGCTTCGACTTTGAAGTTTATTCTGAAGCTCAGAAGCGCTGGTTGGAAGTCAGCTCAGTTTCTAACTTCGATACTTATCAGGCAAATCGTTTGAAATGTCGTTACCGCAATGCAGATAAGAAGACTGAACTTTGTCATACATTAAACGGATCTGCTTTGGCTTTGCCGCGTATAGTTGCTGCTTTGTTGGAAAATAATCAGACTCCTGAAGGTATTCGCATACCGAAGGCTTTGGTTCCATATTGTGGCTTTGACATGATAAAATAATTTTAAAAAGAATATAATAATGAAGAGGGGCTATCGGGATTTTACCGGATAGCCCCTCTCTTTTAGACTTTCATCAGATGTGCTAGAAACAACTTTGACTCCAATTAGTTGCAAATGGAATTTTTTTTGCACAAAAGAGAAAAAATAACCGTTTATTTTTTTTCTTTATTTCATTTAATTACTATTTTTGAGGAGGCAATAAAATAACATTTTTTATAGAATTATTAATTATAACCTTAATATAACAGCTATGAGTTATTTACGATTCGACAAAACGCTAATGACGAATTTGGAAGAATCTCTTACGCGTGAGATTTTACGTACAAATCGTTCTGGTGCGTACCACTGTTCTACTATTGTAGATTGTAATACTCGCAAATATCATGGTTTGTTGGTCATTCCAGTACCAGAACTGGATGATGAAAACCATGTTTTGCTTTCTTCATTGGATGAAACAATCGTACAGCACGGAGCTGAATTTAATTTAGGGCTCCATAAATATCATGGGGATAATTTTAGTCCTCGTGGACATAAGTATATCCGTGAATTTGAATGTGAAAAGGTTCCTACTACAATATATAGAGTAGGGGGTGTAGTCCTGAAAAAGGAAAAATTATTTGTACACCATGAAAACAGAATATTAATTCGTTATACCTTGCTGGAAGCTCATTCAAAAACGACTCTTCGTCTGCGTCCATATTTGGCTTTCCGTAGTGTTCGCCAGTATACGCATGAGAATGCGCAGGCAAGTCGCCATTACGATGAAGTTAAAAATGGTTTGAAAACTTGCATGTATCCGGGATATCCCGATTTATACATGCAGATGAGTAAAAATAATGATTTTCATTTCCAACCCGACTGGTACAGAGGTATAGAATATACAAAAGAGCAGGAACGCGGGTATGATTTTAACGAAGACTTGTATGTTCCTGGATATTTTGAAATGGAAATCACCAAGGATGAGCCGATTGTGTTCTCTGGTGGTATCTCTGAAATTGAACCGGAAAGACTGAACGAACTGTTTGCACAGGAAGCAGACAGACGTACTCCTCGTGATAGCTTTAAAAACTGTTTGGTAAACGCTGCTCATCAGTTCTTGAACAAGCAAGGTGATGAATATTATATTTTGGCAGGTTACCCATGGTTTAAATGTCGTGCACGTGATATGTTTATCTCTTTGCCGGGATTGACTCTTGCCATTAATGAACTTGATAAGTTCGATATGGTAATGAATACTGCGGTAAAAGCTATCTATGCTTTCATGAAAGGAGAGGATACTTCTTTGATAGTGTACGAAATGGAACATCCTGATGTGCTTTTGTGGGCTATATGGACTGTTCAGCAGTTTGGTAAAGCTGTTTCTAGAAAGGATGCTTATCAGAAGTATGGAAACCTGTTGAAGGATATAATGACATATCTTGTTGATGGTAAACATCCTAATTTGGCACTTCATGACAACGGCTTGGTTTACTCTGATGGTAAAGATAAAGCGGTGACATGGATGAATGCAACTGTCAACGGTCGTCCTGTAACTCCTCGTTCGGGCTATATTGTTGAGTTTAATACATTGTGGTACAATGCACTGATGTATGTATCAGAGTTGTTGACCGAAAATGAAGGTGCATCAGAGCTTTCTTCTCGACTGGCAGGTATAGCCGGAAAGACAGCCAAGTCATTTGTCGATACATTCTTGAACGAATATGGTTATTTACTTGATTATGTAGATGGCGATATGCTCGACTGGAGTGTTCGTCCTAATATGATTTTTGCAGCCTCATTCGATTATTCTCCTCTGGATGCCAAACAGAAGAAGGGTATCGTAGATATTGCAACTAGAGAATTGCTTACTCCGAAGGGATTACGTTCGTTAAGCCCGAAGAGCGGAGGATATAATCCTAATTATGTAGGTCCTCAGTTGCAGCGTGATTATGCATATCATCAGGGTACAGCATGGCCTTGGCTGGAAGGCTTCTATCTGGAAGCTTACTTGCGCTTGTATAAGCGTAGTGCTATTTCATTCGTTGAACGTCAGATGATTGGCTATGAAGACGAAATGAGTTTGCACTGTCTGGGTGCTATTCCTGAATTGTTTGACGGTAATCCACCGTTTAAAGGTAGAGGAGCCGTTTCGTTTGCAATGAACGTTGCACAAATTTTGAGAACTTTAAATCTATTGGAAAAATATGATAATCAATAAAAAGGAGGAAAGCATATGAAGGTTTTAATGTTTGGTTGGGAATTTCCTCCTCATATCTTAGGAGGTTTAGGTACTGCCAGTTACGGTTTGACTAAAGGTATGTCGCAACAGCCGGATATGGATATTACTTTCTGTATTCCGAAACCGTGGGGAGATGAAGACCAAAGTTTCCTGAAAATTATTGGAATGAACAGTGTTCCTATTGTATGGCGCGATGTACAGTGGGATTATGTAAATAGTCGTGTAGGGCATTATATGGATCCGCAACTTTATTATGACTTGCGTGAACATATTTATGCTGACTTCAATTATATGCATACAAACGATTTGGGTTGTATGGAATTCTCAGGACGTTATCCTGATAATTTGCATGAGGAAATTAATAACTATTCTATTGTTGCCGGTGTGGTAGCACGTCAACAGCAATTTGATATCATCCATTCACACGATTGGTTGACTTATCCGGCCGGAATTCATGCAAAACAGATTTCGGGAAAACCGTTGGTTATTCATGTGCATGCAACTGATTTCGACCGTAGCCGTGGTAATGTGAACCCAACCGTATATTCAATCGAAAAGAATGGTATGGACCATGCAGATTGTATTATGTGCGTAAGTGAACTTACCCGTCAGACGGTTATTCATAAATATTATCAGGATCCGCGTAAGGTATTTACTATGCATAATGCTGTATCTCCGTTGCCAAAAGAAATACAGGAAATTGTACCGCGTAAGAATCCGAAAGAAAAGATCGTAACATTCTTGGGACGTATCACTATGCAGAAAGGACCTGAATATTTCGTTGAGGCTGCTGCTATGGTACTGAAACGTACTCGTAATATTCGTTTCGTGATGGCGGGAAGCGGTGATATGATGAATGCAATGATTCGTCTGGCTGCTGAACGTGGTATCGCAGATCGTTTCCATTTCCCGGGATTTATGAAAGGGAAACAGGTATATGAGGTATTGAAAGCTAGTGATGTGTATATCATGCCTTCTGTATCAGAACCTTTTGGTATTTCTCCGCTTGAGGCAATGCAGTGTAGTGTTCCGACTATCATCTCTAAACAGTCGGGATGTGCCGAAATCCTCGATAAGTGTATAAAAACCGATTATTGGGATATTCACGCAATGGCAGATGCTATTCATTCTATTTGTACCAACCAGTCGCTTTATGAATATCTGCGCGATGAAGGTAAGAAAGAAGTGGATGGTATCGTATGGGAAAAAGTTGGTTTGAAAGTACGCGCATTGTACGATCAGGTTTTAAAAAATTATGGTAAATAATAAATGCTAAGTTAGTTATGAAAACAATCTGTCTTTACTTTGAAATACACCAGATTATACATTTGAAACGTTATCGTTTCTTCGAAATAGGAACAGACCACTATTATTATGATGATTATGCCAATGAACAAGGCATTAACGAAGTGGTTGAACGCTCTTATATTCCAGCTCTGAAAACTCTTATTGAAATGGCAAAGGAAAATGAAGGCATGTTTAAGGTTGCCCTTTCTATTTCCGGAGTTGCATTGGAACAGTTGGAGATACATGCACCGGCTGTAATTGAGCTGTTACACGAACTGAATGCTACAGGATGTTGTGAGTTTATCTGTGAACCTTATTCACATGGACTTTCATCATTGGCAAATGAAGATTGCTTCCGCGAGGAGGTAGAACAAATGCGTCGTAAGGTAAAAGACTATTTCGGTCAGGAACCAAAAGTATTCCGTAACTCTAGCTTGATTTACGATAATGAAATAGGTGGCATTGTTGCAAGCATGGGCTTCAAGGGTATGTTGGTAGAAGGTGCAAAACACGTATTGGGTTGGAAGAGTGCTCACTATTTGTACCACTGCGCAGAAAATCCGAATCTGAAGCTTTTGATGCGTGACTTTAAGTTGTCAGACGATATCAGCCTTCGTTTCTCTAACAGCGAATGGAGTGAATATCCGTTGTTTGCTGATAAATATATTGACTGGATTGCTTCTCTTCCAGAAAATGAACAGGTTATCAATATCTTCATGGAATTGTCAGCACTGGGTATAGCACAGCCATTGTCTTCTAATATATTGGAATTCCTGAAGGCTTTGCCGGTATGTGCAAAACAAAGAGGTATCACTTTCTCTACACCGACTGAAATCGTTACTAAGCTGAAATCAGTGGATATGGTAGATGTACCTTATCCGATGTCATGGGCAGACGAAGAAAGAGATATCAGTCCGTGGTTGGGTAATGTAATGCAGCGTGAAGCTTTCAACAAGCTTTATAGTGTAGCCGAACGTGTTCATTTGTGTGATGACCGTCGCATCAAGCAAGACTGGTATTATTTGCAGGCTAGTAACAACTTCCGTTTCATGACTACTAAGGATACAGGTGTAGGATTGAACAGAGGTATTTACGATTCTCCTTATGATGCCTTTACTAACTATATGAATATCTTGGGTGATTTCTTGGGACGAGTTAATGCTCTTTATCCTGTAGATATGGATAATGAAGAATTAAGTTCACTGTTGACAACAATTAAGAATCAGGGAGAAGAACTGGTACAGTTGACAAGTGAAGTAAATAAACTTCAGGCAGCATTGAAGAAAGCGGAAGGTGCCAAGAAAACAACTACCAAGAAAACAGCTGAAGGTACTGAAAAGAAATCGACAGCTAAGAAAACAACAAAGAAAGAGGCTTAATTGATTTTCTCTGAGATCTTTGATCGTTGGAGTTTCAACGGATATAAAGATACTCAGAAAATTCAGATTGATTATAGCTGATAAAAAAATTGCCCTATCATTCTCTTGTATGGAGTTTGATAGGGCTTTTTGTATTAAGATCCTATGATTGGTAGTGTTGTGAGCGTGTTTGGTTAGTTTGTTGATGAGTGTAGTCAATCAGTCCCTGATATGTAAAAGAATTTATATGTGCTTTATGGCGTATCCTAATATAAACACTAGTGAACTGAAAGAAGTATTCAGCAGCAATCTCTGTCTTTACATAAAGAGTCGGGAGTTTCACATTCGATAGTCGTGTGCTGAATACCCTTTTTTCGTAATTCATTTTTCAGATTCCATTTTATCTCTTCCATTTGTAATAGATTACTGATGACGATGTGTACAGTTGCTGCATTTTCAGTAGTGCTGACTGCCCATATATGTAAGTGATGCCATCCTTCTATGCCCGGAGCCTGTGTTAGGATTTGTTCGATTGTCTTAATGTCAATGTTTTCCGGAACAGCATCCAATGAAAGAAAGAGACTTTCCTTCAGTAACCTCCATGTAGAGAGTAAGATAATGGCGGCAATTACCAGGCTGATTATAGTATCGATGATTGTAAAACCTGTATAAATAATAATGATACCCGATATGACAACACCCACAGAAACGAGTGTGTCCATAACCATATGCAGGAATGCACCACGCACGTTCAAATCGTGTTTCTGATTTTTCATTAAAAGCCATGCCGTTATTCCGTTCACAAGAATACCTATACCGGCTGTCCATGATATTGCTTCACCTGATGTCGCTTCCGGATGTTTCAGTTTGTAAAAGCTTTCAATAACGATGGCTCCTACCGCTATCAGTAGGATAATTGCATTGACCAGTGAAACTAACACCGTACTTTTTTTGTATCCGTAAGTGAAATGCCGGTTGCTGTGATATTGTGACATACGGAATGCGAATAAAGAAAGCAGCAAACTGAATACATCGCTGAGATTATGTCCGGCATCGGATAAAAGTCCTAATGAGTTATAGATAAAACCTACTCCTGCTTCAATAAAAACAAAAGCAAGATTGATTACTATGCATGCAATAAATATTGAATTAAGTGAGGATATTGCATGGTGATGTTCATGATGATGTTTGTGATGATGTGTCATTTGATTAGTTTTTTATCAGGAAACAAAAATACATACGTTATATCATAAATTCAATATATGCGTAGTCTGATTTCATCTGTGCTAACTTTATTTGCAACCGAGTTGCATTGAAAAACAGTGTTTTATATTAAATAATGTAAAAAAGAAAGGCAAAGATATCTGTTATTGAGTTATTTGTATTTACTTTGAGTTGTTTAAAATAAAAAATACAGGAGATTATGAACGAATTAATTGCAAAGATTAAGGAATTGAATGCAGCTTTGGTTGCTGATGCAGAATTGCAGGTTGCTAAAGGAAATAAGGCAGCTGGAACTCGTGCTCGCAAGGCTTCATTGGAACTGGAAAAAGTATTGAAAGAATTTAGAAAAGTTTCTCTGGAAGAGTCAAAGAAATAATCTTTTTTCACTTTGTCCATAAGAGGCTATATCATTTCGTACAGACGATGTGATATGGCCTCTTTTATTTTTTTATCATCTTCTCTGCCGTTTCTTCGCAATGAACTTTGTACTTTTGTAGTAAATCGTATGTTTCCTTATGAGAGTAGTAATGTGTATATTGATAATAAGCTTCACGGTCATCTTTGGAATGTCGTGTGAAAGGCACATGGAGCAGCAAGTTTCTTATACAGAAGCCGATTCTCTGAATCATCTTGCTTATGATATGCGCTATAAAGACTTGTCTGTTGCTATGAAAGCAGCCAAGCGCGCATGTCAGTTGGCTGAAGGAAATTCCGATTTGCGTGCAGAGGCTTTAAATAACATGGGCTTTTGTGCCTTTATGCGCATGGATTTTGAAAAGGCTTCTTCTTTGTATCTACAGGCTTTGAAAGAAGGAGGTAATGAAATAGAACATTTGATTTCGGATGTAGGTATGATGAAAATATGTCAGCGTACATCAATGAATAAAGAGTTTTACGATTACCGGAATAGCGCTTTACAACGTTTGAAGCGTATTCGTGAAGATGAGGCCCTTATTTCTGATGCTCACGAGAAACAAAGACTAAATTATGCTGTTTCCGAGTTTCATATTGTATCGGGTATTTATTTCTATTATCTGGAACAGCACGATGAATCATTGCGTTCCATTAATTCTATTACACCCGATGTGTTGCAGGGAGATACAGCACAGTGGTTGTACTATGAATATATGAGAGGTTCTGGAGGAATGTATGAGGCTCCCGCTCGCGAGGAAATTACTATTGGAGAGTTTGGCTGCCTGACGAGTTGTCTACTTCAGAGTCGTAAGGGAGGATATATTTATTTTGAGGCTAATGCCATGCAGGCTATGGCAGAATTGCTGAATTTTCGCAGTAATCGGAAAATATTGGAAGAAAAGCATTCGGGGCTTCTCCGTTTGGTCAATAAAGAAGACTTACCAGTTGACAGCTTGCCGCTGTATTATGCACGTCAGGCGCTGGATTTGTTTAAGAAATATGGTGACGGTTATCAGATTTCGGGAACTTATCGGACGATTGCTACGTATTATAATTACTCGGGACAGCCGGAAAAGGCTTTGGAGAACCTGAAAGCTGCATTGCAATATGTTAACTGGCATCATGAAAAATATTATCACTGTACAGATACAACCGATCGCTTGCAGGCCTATGCTCCTGATGAAGTACGGTCTACTGAACTGAAATGGATTGCGGATGAAGGCATCAAAACTGTACCGGAATGGATACTGCGCTTGCGTGAGCAATTGAGTAGGACGTATGCAGCAATGGGGTGTAAGCTGGAATCCGATTACAATCGGAATGTTTATTTGGACTTACTGGACTATACCCGGCAGGACAAAGCTTTGGAGAGTCGTTATGCAGCTTTGGAGAAAGAATCAAGACAGATTAATGCGTTATTATTGCTGGTAGTGATAGGGATTTTTCTGCTTATTGTATTATTCGTTATGCTGAATAGGCGTTGGCGCAAGAGAAATAAGCTTTATATATCCATACTGAAGGAAGTATTTGATTTGTGTCGCAAGATAACTTCGTCTGTTCCGGAAAATGTAACAGAAGTAGAAGAAATTACTGATACTGTCTGTCATACGATAAAAACCGATTTTGAGCATATCTTTGGAGCTACGGATGTAAAAATTGTATTAGAAGCGTGTTCATCGGAAGATGAGCGTGAAGAAATTGAAGCCGGCTTTTATGCCTTCGAGCTCTTTTCTCCTGATAAAAGCAAGAATATAGGGAAATTATTATTGGAATTACCTCATCCGCTTCGTAAAGAGAAACAGACATTACTCCAGCTGGTCTTGCCTTATCTGGCATGGACATTGGAAAATGGAATGAATCTTGTTTCTTTAGACGACGAGCGGCGGCGTCTGGAAAAGGAACAGTATATTCATGAACAGCATGTAGCCGAGAACAAACGTCAGAACATGGTAAAAAAAGCTTGTCTTTCTATTGTGACAGGTATATTTCCATATATAGACCGAGTGGCTAATGAAGTGCATAAGCTGCAATCTGTACCTTATGCCAGTCGGGCTGACATTAAGAAAGGAAAGTTTGAATATATCGACGAACTAATTACCCGGATTAATGAGTACAATGAAATATTAGCAATATGGATCAAGATGCGTCAAGGGGTATTAAGTTTGAACATTGAGAGCTTTGCCTTAAAAGAACTTTTTGGGATTATTGCTAAAGGTAGACGTTCTTTTGAAATAAAACATCAGGAGTTGCAGGTCGATCCGACCGAAGCTGTTGTAAAAGCCGATAAGGCACTTACTCTTTTTATGATAAATACCTTGACCGAAAATGCACGTAAGTATACTCCCGAGTATGGACATATTACACTATCGACAAAAGAAACGGATGAGTATGTAGAGATTTCAGTGTCGGATGACGGTCCTGGTCTGTCGGAAGAGGATGTAAACCGTATCTTAGGTGAGAAGGTCTATGATTCTGGAGCTATTGGAATGGGAACAGCTGCTGATACGGAGGAATTGCGCCGGCAGAAGGGATCTGGTTTTGGCTTGATGAATTGTAAAGGGATTATTGAGAAGTACCGTAAGACTAATGCTGTATTCAGCGTTTGTTGTTTCTCGATAGACAGTACATTGGGAAAAGGAAGTCGTTTTTATTTCAGATTGCCTAAAGGAGTAAAAAGAACTCTTTCTATATGTCTGATATTCGCCATGAGTATTTTAGGCCTGGGTAGCTGTCAGTCGTCGGTATACAAACAGCCTGAAGAAAAGAACAGAGTTGCTTACGACAGTTTGCTGTCGATTGCTAATGATTATGCAAACTGGGTGTACGATTGCAATGTAAATGCTCGCTATCAGGAGGCGCTGGTATATGCCGACAGTGTTTTATATTACATGAATCTGCACTATCTGAAATATTCCAAGCGAAAATATCCGTTGCTGAAATTATATCGCGATGATTATGAAGCAGCAGAACAGACATGGTTGGCCCAAGGATTTGATACCGATTATTATATTCTGCTTGATGTTCGTAATGAAGCAGCTGTAGCCGGACTTGCAGTAAAGGATTTCCGTACATATTATTATAATAATCGTGCTTATACTACCTTGTACAAGCAGATTAGTAAAGACCGTTCGCTGGAAGAATATTGTGTGCGGATGCAGCAGTCTGCCAATAATAAGCTGATAGCCTTAGGAATTTTTCTTTTACTGGTTGTGGTCTGTCTGGCCGGTTATTATATACTATACTTACGTCATCGTTTGCATTATCGCTATAATATGGAGCAGGTATTCGAGATAAACCAGTCTATCTTCTCTGTTGCGCAGCCAGGAGATGAAGAAGAAAGTAATGTAGCAGAAGACATTCTTAAAAAGCTTTCCAAGGAAATGAATGAACTGTTCCCCATTGCGGATATGGCTTTAGCCTTATACGATGAAGAAACCTCATCTTTGCATTATATTTTCGGTGAAGAAGGAGAGAACGAAGATTTGTGTAACCGGATGGAACGCTGTTTTGAAAAGAAACTAGTATCGTGGACGAATGAAGCTTCCTGGAATTATTTTCCGCTGAATGTAGATATTAATGAAGAGAATTATTGTGCAGGTGTACTTGCCGTGAAGGCCGCACTTCCTTGTGTGCGCGAAAATGACAGATTGATGGTAGAGCTGATTGTAAGTTATCTTGCTGTTGTGTTGCATAATGCGGTGGTCTGTGTCAGACGTAAACATTACGACATAGAATTGGCTCAGGATGATGCAAGGCGAGCTTCTTATGAAGAAAATATGCTGCATGTGCAGAATATGGTACTCGATAATTGTTTGTCTACCATAAAGCATGAAACAATCTATTATCCTAACCGGATAAAGCGGATAGTCGATCGTCTGAACAGGCAGGATAATATCTCTTTACAGGAGGAGAAACAGCAGCTGCAAACCATTTCTGAACTGGTGAGCTATTATAAAGATATATTTACTTTACTTAGTTCGTGTGCCTCCCGTCAGCTTGACGATATAACGTTCCGACGGGCAGAGGTCAATGTAGCTGTGTTAATGGGACAAGTAGAAAAATATTTGCGTAAAATATCTCGTAAACTGTCACATTCGCTGAAGTTGGAAGTCGAGCAGGAAGCAGGCTTGTCAGTAGCAGGAGATGGTGTTTTGCTTTTATTTCTCTTCGAAAATTTACTCGATGAGGCTGTACGTTTCCCGCAGACGGGTGTTCTGAAGTTATCAGTTTTTCAGGAAAACGGCTTTGCACGTTTCAACTTTACGGATACCCGACGGAATCATACACAGGCAGAACTGAACGATCTGTTTTATCCGGCATTGTCTCGTTTTCATGAAGGCGGCACAGCTGGCCTGCAGGGTACAGAGTTTCTGGTCTGTAAGCAGATAATTCGCGAACATGATGAGTTCGCAGGACATCGTGGATGCCGGATTAATGCTTGTCCGTCTTCAGAGGGAGGATATACCGTATGGTTTACCATACCGCTTATTGTGAAAAAGTAAAAAGACTGAATATATGGAAAAGTTTAAAGTTATCATTGTAGAAGATGTTAAGTTGGAATTAAAAGGGACGGAAGAAATCTTTCGTCACGAGATACCTAATGCAGAAGTTATAGGTACGGCTATGACTGAAGCTGAATTTTGGCCGTTGCTGGAACAGCATACTCCCGATTTGATTTTGCTTGATTTAGGTTTAGGAGGTTCTACTACTATCGGTGTTGATATTTGTGCCCGTTTGCATCGTGAACGTCCGGAACTGAAAGTTTTGATTTTTACCGGTGAAGTATTGAATGAAAAATTATGGGTTGATGCTTTAAATGCAGGTGCTGACGGGATCATTCTGAAAACAGGTGAGCTGTTGACTGCTACGGATGTAGAGGCTGTCATGGCAGGAAAGAAATTAGTGTTCAACTATCCGATACTGGAAAAAATTGTGGAACGCTTCAAGCAGTCGGTAGAGGTGGAGATGCGGCGTCAGGAAGCGATCATTGATTATGATATCGATGAATATGACGAACGTTTGCTTCGCCATTTGGCTTTGGGGTATACTAAGGAAATGATCACCAACCTGAAGGCTATGCCCTTTGGAGTGAAATCGATAGAAAAACGTCAGAATGAATTGGTAAACCGCTTGTTCCGTCCTGAGGAGCGTACCGGAGTAAATGCTTGCCGATTGGTAACACGGGCTTTTGAACTGAGGATATTGGATATCGACAATCTGGAACCTGATGATGAATAGACACTTCCTTCATCCTGCCACGCTTTTCTTTCTGCTTACGTTGGTAGTGGCCCTCCTTTCATGGGTTGGGAGCATATATGGCTGGTCGGGCGTTCAGAGTCTGCTCAGTGCGGAAGGGTTACGCTGGCAACTCAGAAATGTTGGCGACGGCTTTTTTTCCGCTCCTTTTTTTAGCGACATCTTGTTGTTGGCTTTCGGGGTGGGACTCTGTATGCATTCAGGTTTTTGGGAGGCTGTCCGACGAGTAATCTTTCATGGCAGAAAACTTTCCCGAAAAGAAAAGCGTTCGTTGTTGTTGAGTCTGACCGTTGGGGCAGTTTATATACTGGCAGTTTTGTGTCTGGCTTTAGGTCCATGGGGGATAGTACGCAGTATTACAGGAGGGTTGAAGAATTCACCCTTGTCAGAAGGTGTCAGTTATCTCCTTTCGTTGGGGCTGGGAATAATGGCGATAATTTACGGATACAGTATAGATTTATACCGTACGGATAGAGATATAATAAAGGGCATGTCGTATAGCTTTGTCCGTTTCTCTGGCTATTGTGTTACACTGTTTTTTGTGATACAGCTGTTTACATCCCTGCACTATACAGGATTGGATTCTTTTTTCGGGCTTTCTTCCGAAGGATTTACTATACTTTATACCTTGTGCTCTATTCTTCCACTATTTGTTGGAGGGAATAAACTGAAGTGATAAGCGGAAGAATATACATTAATTTGTTTGCCTTTCTGATTTAAAGGGCTACCTTTGCCGCCATTAAACTATTTTATTATTACACATTTATTATGAAGAAAATTTTATTGATGGCAACTGCCGGATTATTGGCATTTGCTTCTTGTCAGGAAAAGGCTGGGTACACGATTAAGGGTACTATTGAAGGAGTAGCAGAAGGGGATACTGTGTATTTGCAGAATTTTGTAGACGGATCACTCGTTAAAATGGATTCTGCTGTTGTAAAAGGTGGTGCATTCGAATTTAAGGGCACTCCTGATTCTGTAACAGTAAGCCGTTATGTAACCTATAGAAAGAACGGTATGCGCATGACTGCGATGGTATTCATTGAAAAAGGAGATATCACGCTGAACATGGGCGCTGAAGCCAATAAGGTTGCTGGTACAATGTGTAATGATGCTTACCAGCAGTTTATGGATAAATTTGTTGCTATCAATAAGGAAATGTCTGAAATATATCAGAAATCAAAGACTGATACTACGTTGACTGACGATCAGCGCAAAGATTTGGAAAAACAGTTGGCTGAAAAAGATAGCTTGGGAACTGAAATGGTTTACAACTGCATTAATGAAAACATCAACAACCTTGTAGGTGTACAGTTGCTGACTTCATATGCTAATGCATTCGAAACAGCTAAAGTAAAAGCATTATTGGATAAAGTTCCAGCTGCTTACAGCGCAGATAAAGATATTGTTGCTTTGAAAGAGCACATTGCTACAATAGAAAAAACAGAAGTAGGTCAGAAGTTCATTGATTTTGCAATGAATACTCCAGAAGGTAAGGAAGTAAAACTGTCTGACTTTATTTCTCAGAATAAGTATACTTTGATTGATTTCTGGGCTAGCTGGTGTGGTCCTTGCCGTGCAGAAATGCCAAATGTAGTAGCTGCATACAATGCATTCAAGGCTAAAGGTTTTGGTATTGTCGGTGTTTCTTTGGACAACAATGCAGAAGCATGGAAAAAGGCTATTAAAGACCTGAATATTACATGGGCACAGATGTCAGACTTGAAAGGCTGGAGCTGTGAGGGTGCGAAACTTTATGGTGTTCGTGCTATCCCTGCAACTGTTCTGGTTGACCAGGAAGGTACTATCGTTGCTCGTAACTTGCGTGGCGAAGAACTGGCTGCTAAACTTGGAGAACTTTTGAAATAAAAGAATAATTTTTACCCCTTTTGCAGACTTTTATAGCCGACCTTTACAGGGCTTGGCAGATAAAAAACAAGAAAACTGCAAGAGGGGTAAATTATATCCTGATATTTGTCGTAAAATTTGCTGATAAAATAAAAAAAGATGCTGAATTTTTCATCAAAAATTCAGCATCTTTTTTTGCTTCGTGCAGAACTGCTGCTTATGCTATTCCGTGAGCATTAGCTTCTTTATCGATCTTTTTAATAAGTCCCTGTAAAACAGCACCCGGACCACATTCTGTAAAGTCTGTTGCTCCGTCTGCAATCATGTTCTGAACTGTCTGAGTCCAACGTACAGAAGCAGTCAGCTGAGCTACCAGATTAGTCTTGATTTCAGCAGGGTCTGTATGTGGTTTAGCGTCTACGTTCTGATAAATCGGGCATTTCGGAGTGTGGAATTCAGTTGCATTGATTGCTGCTTCCAGCTCAACTTTGGCAGGATCCATCAGCGGAGAATGGAAAGCACCACCTACTTTCAGCGGCAATGCACGTTTAGCTCCTGCTGCTTTCATCAGTTCGCAAGCTTTGTTGATGCCTTCGATAGATCCTGAGATAACGATCTGTCCCGGGCAGTTGAAGTTAGCTGCGACACAAACTTCGCCTTCTGCACTTACCTGAGCACAAATTTCTTCTACTTTTTCATCAGGCAGGGCGATGATAGCAGCCATTGTAGAAGGCTGCATTTCGCATGCTTTCTGCATAGCCATAGCACGTGCGTACACCAGTTTCAAACCGTCTTCGAACGACAGAGCACCGGCTGCAACAAGAGCAGAAAACTCTCCAAGTGAGTGTCCGGCAGTCATTTCAGGTTTGAAGTCATCACCCATGCAAAGAGCAGAGATAACAGAGTGAAGGAATACGGCAGGCTGAGTAACTTTAGTCTGACGCAGGTCTTCGTCTGTGCCGTTGAACATGATATCGGTGATACGATAGCCCAAAATATCGTTTGCTTTCTCGAATAATTCTTTTGCCAGTGCTGAGTTTTCGTAGAGGTCTTTACCCATTCCTACGAATTGTGCGCCCTGTCCGGGGAATACAAATGCTTTCATAAATTTATTTTTGAGTTAAGTTATTGATGACAAAGGTAATGAATTATTTTAGATTTCTGATTTTTTTGATTTAATCTTCATCGGAAATATGCATCGGTACGGGAGAGTGGAAGTGATTCAGTGGTCCGTGCCCTTCTCCTATGTGTACATCTTTACCGGATAGAATACCTTGATATACATATTCTTTAGCTTGTTTTACCGCCTCGGGCATATTGTTGCCTAAAGCAAGGAAAGTAGCAATGGCAGACGAAAGTGTACACCCGGTGCCGTGTGTATTATGACTTTCTACTTTTTGTGCCATGAATAAATGAGGTTCGCTTTCATCCTTCAGTTGCAGTACGTCGCACATGTTTCCGTCTTCCAGATGGCCTCCTTTAACCAGTACGGCACGGCATCCGTAGTTCAGCAGTTCACGCGAAGCAGTTTTCATCATTTCAATGTTGCGAATCTGCTTTCCCGTCAGCACTTCCGTTTCACTCAGATTGGGAGTTATAATACTGGCAAGCGGCATAAGAAGTGTGGTGATAGCTTCAATTGCATCATCCTCCATAAGTTTGCATCCGCTGGTTGATACCATAACCGGATCGAACACGACAAACTCCGGCTTGAATTTTTTCAGAGATTCGGCTATAACCTGCACAATCTCTACATCGTTTATCATGCCAATCTTGACCGCACGTGGACGGATATCCGTCATAACAGCTTCTATCTGTCCCTTTACGTAGCTGGGAGGTACAGGATGAATACCTGTTACTCCACAAGTATTTTGTACTGTGATTGCTGTAATGGCACTGGCAGCATAAGTTCCCAATGCTGATATAGTCTTTATGTCGGCCTGAATGCCGGCTCCTCCACTGCAATCCGATCCGGCAATAGTGAGCACGCAAGGATAATGTTTCATAACTTCATTATTAGGATTGTTTTATGCAAAGATAAGAAACTAATTTTAAAGTACTTTTTGTTGCAGTGTAATTTGCTTGAATCTCTTTTCGTATCACCTACAATAATACATTAATTATATATCGTATGAAGTATGAAATCTATATACTTGTATAATAATGTTTTATAACATGATAAATATTCTGATATTTTTGAATAACGAATTGAAAAAGTCTTTATATTTGCAGTGTTGAAAGAAAATAAAGATATGGAAACTCAGACCGGAAATAACCTTATAATCGATGTACACGTTTCAGTGGACTGTGTCCTGATTGGCTTCGATGGAGAACAGTTTCGCGTTTTGCTTGTGCGCCAGATCGGAAAACAAACGGATGGTGGATTTAATGACCTGAAGCTTCCCGGTAGCTTGATTTATGCCGATGAAGACTTGGATGAAGCTGCCAAGCGTGTACTTAATGAACTTACCGGTTTGAAAAATATCAAGATGAGCCAGTTTAAAGCTTATGGCTCCAAAGATCGTACGGCTAATCCGAAAGACGTGTTGTGGCTGGAACGTTTTCATCGCATTACGGATAATAAAGTCGGCAGGATTGTTACGATCGCTTATCTTTCTTTATTGAAAATTGACCAGCGAAACCGGCAGCTGACTGATACGTATGATGCTTGCTGGACTCCGCTGTCGGAAGTGAAAGCCCTGGCGTTCGACCATATTCAGATATATCGCGACGCGCTTGCTTTTATACGCCATTATGTGGAAACAAATCCATCGGTAATGTTCGATCTCTTGCCTAGAAAGTTTACTGCGGCACAGCTTCGTGTATTGTATCAGTTGGTATACGATAAAGAGTTTGATGTGCGTAATTTCCACAAGAAGATAGCACTGATGCCTTATGTCGTACCGATGGAGGAAAAAGAAAAAGGTGTGCGACATCGTGCTGCACGCTATTATAGATTCGACAGAACGATTTATAACAAACTAAAGAAATAAAATATATTAGAGTTATGTATTTGTTAGGTTATGATATAGGTAGTTCTTCGGTTAAAGCCAGTTTGGTGAATTCGGAGACAGGTAAATGTGTAGCTTCTGCTTTCTACCCTAAGACAGAGGCAGAGATTATAGCTGTGCATCCCGGTTGGGCTGAACAGAAACCGGAAATGTGGTGGGCAAACCTGAAGCTTGCAACTGAAGCTGTTATGAATGAAAGCGGAGTACGCAAGGAAGATATTGCTGCTATCGGTATTTCTTATCAGATGCATGGTCTGGTATGCGTGGACAAGAATCAGCAGGTGCTCCGTCCGGCTATTATCTGGTGCGATTCTCGTGCAGTTCCGTATGGAGAGAAGGCTTTCAATACGTTGGGTGAAGAGCTGTGTCTTTCTCATTTGCTTAACTCTCCGGGTAATTTTACCGCTTCCAAGCTTGCCTGGATTAAAGAGAATGAACCGGATGTCTATGCCAGAATAGATAAAATTATGCTTCCGGGCGACTATATCGCTATGAAGCTGACTGGTGAGGTTTGCACCACTGTATCCGGACTTTCAGAAGGTATGTTCTGGGATTTCAAGAATAATGAAGTCGCAAAGTTCCTGATGGAGTATTACGGATTCGACAATTCACTGATAGCCGATATCAAACCGACTTTTTCAGAACAGGGACGTGTAACCGCTATTGCAGCAGCCGAACTGGGATTGAAAGAGGGTACACCTGTGACTTATCGTGCGGGTGACCAGCCGAACAATGCGTTGTCGCTGAATGTTTTCAACCCGGGCGAAATCGCATCTACAGCCGGAACGTCGGGTGTAGTGTATGGTGTAAACGGTGCAGTCAACTATGATCCGAAATCACGTGTCAATACATTTGCGCATGTCAATCATACGGCAGACCAGACTCGTCTGGGAGTGTTGCTCTGCATTAACGGAACAGGTATTTTGAATTCATGGGTAAAACGTACCGTTGTACCTGCAGGCGTTTCGTATGCCGAAATGAATGATATGGCTGCTCAGGCTCCTATCGGTGCGGGAGGAATCAGTATCTTGCCTTTTGGAAATGGTGCAGAACGTATGTTGCAGAATCGTGAAACAGGATGTTCTATCAATGGAATAAACTTTAATCTGCATACGCGCAATCATATTATTCGTGCTGCTCAAGAGGGTATCGTATTCTCGTTCAAATATGGAATAGATATTATGGAAGGCATGGGAATGGATGTACATAAGATACATGCCGGACATGCAAATATGTTCCTGAGTCCGATATTCCGCGATACGCTGGCCGGTGTGACTGGAGCTACCATCGAACTGTATGATACTGACGGTTCAGTTGGAGCTGCAAAAGGAGCTGGTATCGGAGCAGGTATCTATAAAGACAATAATGAAGCTTTTGCTACGCTGGATAAGTTGGCTGTTATCGAACCGGATATGGCAAACAAGGCTGCATACGAAGATGCATATCAGCGCTGGCTTTCATATATGAATAAAATCTAATTTACTTGTTTTGCTGTCTGGAAATAACTCCGGACGCAGGACAATTTCCTGAAATAAATAAAAATAATTAACTTTTAAATAGAGTATAACTATGGCAACAAAAGAGTATTTTCCCGGTATTGGTAAAATTAAATTCGAAGGTGTAGAAAGCAAAAACCCGATGGCTTTCCGTTATTATGATGCAGAAAAAGTAGTAATGGGCAAGAAGATGAAAGACTGGTTGAAATTTTCTATGGCTTGGTGGCACACATTGTGCGCTGAAGGAGCTGACCAGTTTGGTGGCGGTACTAAGAACTTCCCATGGAAAGGAAATCCTGACAAGGTACAGGCTGCTAAAGACAAAATGGATGCAGGCTTCGAATTTATGCAGAAAATGGGTATTGAATACTACTGTTTCCACGATGTAGACTTGTGTGATGAAGCTGACACAATCGAAGAATATGAAGCAAATCTGAAAGAAATAGTAGCTTATGCAAAACAGAAACAGGCTGAAACTGGTATCAAACTGTTGTGGGGTACTGCAAATGTATTCGGTCATGCTCGTTATATGAACGGTGCTGCTACAAACCCTGATTTCGATGTTGTAGCTCGTGCTGCTGTTCAGATTAAGAATGCTATTGATGCAACAATCGAACTGGGTGGTTCAAACTATGTATTCTGGGGCGGACGTGAAGGTTATATGTCACTGTTGAACACAGACCAGAAACGTGAAAAAGAACACTTGGCACAGATGTTGACTATTGCTCGTGACTATGCTCGTGCAAAAGGCTTTACTGGTACATTCCTGATTGAACCGAAACCGATGGAACCGACAAAACATCAGTATGACGTAGATACTGAAACTGTTATCGGCTTCCTGAAAGCTCATAATCTGGACAAGGACTTCAAAGTTAATATTGAAGTAAACCATGCAACTTTGGCTGGTCACACTTTCGAACACGAACTGGCTGTTGCTGTTGACAATGGCATGTTGGGTTCTATCGATGCAAACCGTGGTGACTATCAGAACGGATGGGATACAGACCAGTTCCCTATCGACAATTATGAACTCATCCAGGCTATGATGCAGATTATCCGTGGCGGAGGTCTGGGTAATGGTGGTACTAACTTCGATGCTAAGACCCGTCGTAACTCAACAGACTTGGAAGATATCTTTATCGCTCACATTGCAGGTATGGATGCTATGGCTCGTGCATTGCTGAGTGCTGCTAAGTTGCTGGAAGAATCTCCATATAAGAAAATGTTGGCTGAACGTTATGCTTCATTCGATTCTGGTAAAGGTAAAGAATTTGAAGAAGGTAAGCTGACTTTGGAAGATGTTGTTGCTTATGCTAAGGCAAACGGCGAACCAAAACAGACTAGCGGTAAGCAAGAATTGTATGAGGCTATTGTAAATATGTATTGCTAATAGGTTTTTATAAGAACCAATCTCTATCCCGGCTGATTTTTATCAGTCGGGATATTTTATTTTGTCAAAATAAAGCTATATTTGCAAAACATCTAAAAATGAATCGTGGTTATGGCTTTAAACAACAATCATATAGTTATCATGGCGGGAGGTATAGGAAGTCGTTTCTGGCCTATGAGTACCCCCCAGATGCCGAAGCAGTTTATTGATGTTTTGGGATGCGGACGAACATTGCTTCAGCTTACGGTAGACCGCTTTCAGGATATTTGTCCTTCTGAGAATATATGGGTGGTAACATCAGTCGACTATGCAGATGTCGTAAAAGAGCAGTTGCCGTCTATTCCAGTAGATCATATTCTGCTTGAGCCTTGTCGCCGTAATACCGCTCCGTGTATTGCTTATGTAAGCTGGAAAATAAAAGCTAAAAATCCGAAGGCCAATATCGTAGTGACTCCAAGTGATCATGTGGTGATGGATGTGAGGGAATTTGCACGTGTCATTAACTCTGCTATGAAATTTACAGCCGATTCGGATGCTATCGTTACATTGGGAATGAAGGCAAACCGTCCGGAAACGGGATATGGCTATATAGAAGCGGACTTGTCGATGGCATGTCCTTCCAATAAGGAGATTTATAGAGTTGATGCTTTTAAGGAAAAACCTGATTTGGAAGTTGCACGTCGCTACATTCAGCGGAAAAATTATTTTTGGAATGCAGGGATTTTTATATGGAATGTCAATACGATAGTCAATGCCTTGCGTGTTTATCAGCCTCCAATGGCAGAGGTTTTTGAGCGCATGCTTCCATATTTTTATACAGACAAAGAGCAGGAAATGCTGAATGAGTTATTTCCTACCTGTGAAAACATATCTGTAGACTATGCTATCATGGAAAAGGCAGAGGAGATTTATGTCTTTCCGGCATCATTTGGATGGAGTGATCTGGGAACCTGGGGTTCTTTGCATGAAAACTCAAAAAAGGATGCGCATAACAATGCCTGCATCGGAAATAATATCAAACTGTATGAAACCAGAAACTGTATAATTCATACTACTCAGGAAAAGAAAGTGGTAGTACAGGGATTGGACGGTTATATTGTTGCCGAGAAAAATGATAAGCTGTTGATTTGTCGCCTGACCGAAGAACAACGTATCAAAGACTTTGCTGAAGAGTAAGGTGACTGTATATTTCAGATAGCAAAATGGCGGAAAGAGAATTTTATGTAAGTTTCTCTTCCCGCCATTATTGTTAGTTGGTTTAGTTATTATAAGAGGGGTAGCAATTATCGTTGTTCTTTAAGTGCTGCTAAAGCGGAATCGTAGTTGGGTTCCTGAGTTATTTCCGGTACGAGTTCTGTATAGATAACTTTTCCTTCCGGGTTAATAATTACTACGGCACGCGCCAACAGTCCGCATAATACGCCGTCAGTCATCAATACACCATATTTTTCTCCAAAATCAGAAGTATATCGGTAGTCTGAAAGTGGAATAACATTTTCAATTCCTTCAGTTGTACAGAAACGTCCCTGCGCAAAAGGAAGGTCTTTCGAAATTGCCAGAACAACGGTATTTTCCATTTCGGCTGCCAGCTTGTTGAATTTGCGTACTGAAGTTGCACATACACCCGTATCCATACTAGGGAATATATTCAGGAGTGCGTATTTCCCTTTAATATCATTTTGAGTGAAAGAACTTAAATCTCCTTTTACCAGTGAAAACTCTGGAGCTTGAGCTCCAACTTTAATAAACTCGCCTGCCAGTGAAACTGGGGCTCCTTGAAATGCTGTTTTTGCCATGATTGTTTTTATTAAATATTTCTGTGAATATAACAAACAATCGGATATAATGTTTGTCCTGTGATGCCTTTTTTATCTTTTTAATAGATACATTTCTTTTTTTTCTGTTACTTTGCAAACCGTAAAATTCTTAGGAAAACAGATAAAATTTAAGATGAAACGAAGTTTTAAAGACTACGCCTTGCTTGCCTTAAAAGGTATGGGTATGGGGGCAGCCGATGTAGTACCTGGTGTGTCAGGAGGAACAATTGCTTTTATTGTAGGTATTTATGATGAATTGATTGATTCCATTAAGAGTATCAATGCACAAAGTTTGAAAATGTTTTTTACCGGGAAGTGGGGAACTTTCTGGAAGATGATAAACGGTAACTTTTTGCTATTTCTTTTAGCCGGTATTGGAATCAGTGTCTTCTCATTGGCAAAAGTAATAACTTGGTTGCTTACCGATCATCCGGTTCTTGTATGGTCTTTTTTCTTTGGCCTTGTTCTTGCCTCTACTTGGTTTGTTGGGAAAGACATTAAGGAATGGAACTGGAAAACGATTTTAGGGTTCATTGTCGGTGTTGCTGTAGCTTTTTACATTACAGTCGCTACTCCGGCAGAAACTCCTTCTAATTTATTGTTTATCTTTTTATGTGGGGCTATTGCGATTTGTGCCATGATTCTTCCGGGGATATCGGGAAGTTTTATATTGGTATTGCTGGGAAAATACTTTTTTATCATGGAAGCAGTAAAGACATTCGATATAAAGGTTATACTTGTATTCGGTGCTGGGGCATGCATTGGTATAACCAGTTTCTCACGTGTCTTATCGTATGCATTAAAGCATTTTCGTAATATAACCCTGGCTGTACTGACAGGTTTCATGTTAGGGTCACTCAATAAAGTATGGCCATGGAAAGAAACTATTGAAACATTTATAGACAGTCATGGAGTGAAAAAGCCGTTGATAGAAAGTAATATCCTGCCTAATCAATACATATGGGAGGCTGTTGTTTTAATGCTGGCGGGCTTTTTCCTGGTATATTTTCTGGAAAAGCTTTCTACCAGAAAGGGCAATGAATAAAAACTGACTTGGGATATTCAGTAAACGTCTATACAAAATATAATGGCATATGAAGATGATATATAATAATCGCTCCATATGCCATTTTTATTGTATGTAAGACCTCTTTCTGTTTTTAACTTAATCCATCATAATATGAAGCTGATAGTAGAGGTCTTCTTTTTTAATTCAGATTCTATTTATATCAGGAACCAATTATTCGCCTTCCGTTTTGCATTCATGAAAGTGCATATCTTGTAGTGCTTTCTCGCGTGAGAAAGTAAAATAAGTACAAACAGCTTGAGTGCATATTTCTCCTGCTTCATTGAACAAAGAAGCATCTATCGTAACAATGTTTCGCCGTTGTTCACGAATAGATGCTCGCAGGGTTAACATATTATCTGTAGTATGTACAGGTTTTAAATAGCGGGTTTCCATTTTTGAAGTAACTCCGGCCGTTTGAAGCTTTCGCATGATTACCCATCCGCATATTTCGTCTAGCAATACAGCCTGAATGCCTCCGTGCAGCGTATTAAGCCAGCCTTGGTATTTGCCGTCCGGATGCCAGAAGCTTACGATATCATCGCCATCCTCGTAAAACTCCATGTGCAGTCCTGACGGATTTTGAGGAGCACATCCAAAACAGTTGTAACCTTCTATTTCGCCCCAAGGATTGATTATCTTTTTCATATCTGCTTGAAATTCTAGAAAATATAATCTGTACAGGCACGGTCTTGTTTGGCTTCCTTTAAAATGCCGGCTGCTGCTACATGTGCCGGATGAACTGCATATGCTTTAACATCTTCTAATGTATCAAACTCACTTTCCAGACAAATATCCCATTTCTCGTCAGCATTGATATTTTGTCCGACAAAGATTTTCCGAATACTTGGTATGACAGGCGGCAAAGCTTCTATTGCTGCTTTAAATTTGTCTATAACAGCCTGTTTTTCTTCTGTTGACAGGTTTTCTTTCAGTTTAAATAAAACAATGTGCTTGACCATAGTTGTTTATATTATGATTTATCGTAAATTTGTATAGATGCAAATATATAACTAATTATTGGATTTTAGCTTATGATAATCATTGGAATTGCAGGAGGTACAGGCTCCGGTAAAACAACTGTAGTGAAAAGTATTGTTGATAGTCTGTCGGCCGATGAAGTGGCTTTGCTTCCGTTGGATTCTTATTATAATGACAGCAGTCATGTACCAGTGGAACTGCGTCAAAGTATTAATTTCGATCATCCGAATGCTTTCGACTGGGAGTTGTTGTCGCAGCATGTGGCTATGCTTCGCAGAGGAGAAGCGATAGAACAGCCTATATATGATTTCCTTACTTGTACGCGACAGAAGGAAACGTTGCATGTAGAACCTCGTAAAGTGATTATTATAGAGGGTATATTGGCGTTGAGTGATAAGGAGCTGTGTAAGTTGATGGACCTGAAAATATTTGTCGATGCTGATCCGGATGAGCGATTGATTCGCGTAATGCAGCGTGATGTAGTAGAACGAGGACGTACGGCAGAGGCTGTTATGGAACGATATATGAGGGTGCTGAAACCTATGCATCTTGAATTTATCGAACCTGCAAAACGGTATGCTGACCTGATTATTCCTCAAGGAGGATATAATAAGAAAGCGATAGAGATATTGAAGATGTATATTGAAAAAATAGTGGGACGATGAAGCTCTCCTATGTCTTCTGGAGCGTACTATGCCTGAGTCTGCTGTTTTATTCGTGTCAGTCACGAAAAGGAACTGTAAATGGAGAAGCAGCAATTGATTTACCCGAAATTATGGAGAGGGGAGAGTTGGTTGTTCTTACAGCCAATAGCTCTACATCATACTTTAACTATCGTGGTGAACCGATGGGATTTCAATATGAATTAGCACAACAGTTTGCACGTTCCCTTGGACTCAAATTAAAGTTGAAGGTCGTAAATAATCCTTCTGAAATGGTGCGTTGCCTGATAAGAGGAGAAGGCGACCTGGTTGCATATAATCTTGATATCACAAATGCATGGAAGGACAGTCTGATCTATTGTGGTGAAGAAAATATCACTCATCAGGTGATTGTGCAGCGCAGAGGAAAAGATGCACTGAAAGACGTAACACAATTACCTGGAAAAGAGGTTTATACTACTTCAGGAAAATACTATGACCGGCTGATGAACTTGAATAGTGAGCTGGGGGGAGGTATCAACGTGCATAAAGTAGAGACCGACAGCGTATCGGAAGAAAATTTGATTACTTGGGTGGCAGAAGGTAAAATAGATTATACAGTTGCTACTAATGAAATTGCTAAGATAAACCGTACGTATTATCCTAATCTTGATATCGGTCTGGTAATCAGTTTCGACCAGCGCTCTTCATGGGCTGTACGTAAAACATCTCCTTTGCTGGCTGAAGCTGCCGACAAGTGGCATAAAGAAAATATCAATTCATCGGAATTCAAGGCAAGTGCCCGGCGTTATTTTGAGCTGAATAAACGTCCTACCCATGGATCTATACTTTCAGTTAAGGATGGAAAGATTTCACATTACGATGATTTGTTCAAGAAATATGCAAAAGAAATAGGCTGGGACTGGCGTATGCTGGCGTCGCTGGCATATACAGAATCGAATTTCGATCCGAATGTCATATCTTGGGCAGGCGCTCGGGGGTTGATGCAATTAATGCCAGCTACGGCACGTGCTATGGGGATACCTGCAGGAAAAGAAAGTGATCCGGAGGAAAGTATAAAAGCTGGAGTGAAATATATCGCCCGTCTACAGAATATTTTCTCTAAAGTTCCCGATAAAGGTGAGCAGACTAAGTTTGTGCTTGCTGCATATAATGCAGGAGTGGGGCACATTACTGATGCCATGGCATTAGCGGAAAAATATGGTAAGAACCGTTATCTATGGGATCATCATGTTGATCATTACATCTTATTGAAGAGTAACGAAGACTATTATCAGGATCCTGTGTGTAAAAATGGATATTTCAGAGGAACAGAAACATATAACTTTGTGCGTGAAGTTGTAGAACGTGCCGAGGTTTATAAGAAAAAGATTAAAGGCTGATAAACAGTAAAAAAGCTGACCTTTTTCGTAAAAAGACAAGTGGGTTTTGTCTTTTTGCGGTAGAGGTCAGCTTATGCTACGTGAAAATGAATATGTTGCTTTACTTAAACATTTCAACAATTTTATTTAGTTCGTTTGCTTCTATTACTCCACTTTGCCGCCATAACTGTTTTCCGTTTTTGAAAATCATGAGTGTAGGCACAGAGGATATTGCATAATGTTGTGCAATATTCATATTTTTATCTATGTCGATTTTTATGATTCGCAGCGAGTCACCTTGTGTTTCTTTTACTTTCTTTAAAATTCCAGCCATTATTTTACAAGGCGCACACCATTCTGCGAAAACATCCACCAGAACAGGAGTGGGCGATGATATCAAGTCAGCAAACGTTTCCATAAAAACTCCTTTTTAATACATTGTAAATTTCTTCCAACCTTTATAATATAACAAATCCATATATTATTTTGTTCGGGAAAGTTTGATAAAAAAGAGTATTTTATATCGAAAGTTTTTTGTCTGAGAAAAAGAAAGCCCTGCTGCTCTTTTTTAAGCAACAGGGCTTGAATATAATACAAGGTTTAAATTATTTTTTGCTTGATGCTGGGTTATAGCGAGCATTCAGTCCGTCTACGATTTCCTGAGTAATATTGAATGCAGGATCAGCATACAGTAAGTTGTCGAAACCAGTGTTGCTGATAATCAGGCTATATCCTTTATCCTTATTATATATTTTCAAGAATGAGTTGATAGAATCGCGGAGCTGCAAGCTTATTTTCTGGTTTTCTGCTTGTAATTCACTAGTCAATTTTTCCTGCAACTGCTGCAAGTCACGTTGTTTTTGGCTGATGCGTAAGTTTTCCTGTTCAGCACGTTCACGGCTGGCAAAACCATTATTTTCCAGTTTGCGCTGGAATTCTCTCATTTCTTTATCCAGATCTTTTGCTTTTTCGTTCAGTGTAGTACGGATGTTTTCTTCTTTCTGAATCATCATCTCGTTCAAGTCATTCCAATAACGATATTTTGTCAGCAGAGAGTCGATCTCTACATAAGCTATCTTCATGTTTACCGGACCGCCTACTACAGCAGGAGTTGAAGCTCCTTGTTCGTTAGCTTTGTTGTCAGTACATTGAGTAAACATCAGCACCATAGCCAGTGCGATAAATCCGTTCAGGATATGCTTCATTCTTTTCATAATGGTTTTTGTCTCTTAGTTATTAATTGTTTTTTCTGTTTCTGTTTCTGGACGCCTCCGCTCTGCTATGGCATGAGGATTCACTTTTTGTGCTTCTCTGTCTTGAGATTGCACACATCCGATACCTCTTTTTCTCATGGCTTTGCTGCCGCTAACGTGTGTGTTAGGGAAACGTCCGTTCTTCTGAAAGAGTATCTTTACCGATAATAGTGCTATGCAGATAGCAACTATTAACATTGTTATAAGGATAGTCTTAAGCATTTCTATTATTTTTGTGGTGCAAATATAAATCTTTTGTTACCGATTTACTCTTTTCGGTACGGAAAAAAGAGGGTACTTGCCTTATTAATCTATGTTTTTAACTTATTTTTACTGATAACTGAACAAATAAATAGACTATTTATGGAGAAAAAAGATTTGAAACCGGCTATTGTCTTCCGTTATTTTGAAGAAGTATGTCAGGTTCCGCGTCCTTCCAAGAAGGAAGAAAAGATACGAGCTTATTTGCTCGATTTCGCTCAGAAGCATAATCTGGCTTGTAAAACAGATGAGACCGGAAATGTGTTAATGTCTAAACCGGCTACAGCAGGTAAGGAAAATCTGAAAACTGTCATATTGCAATCGCATATGGATATGGTATGCGAGAAGAATAAAGATACACAACATAACTTCGATACTGATCCGATTGAAACCTATATCGATGGTGAGTGGCTGAAAGCGAAAGGTACTACACTGGGGGCCGACAATGGAATTGGTGTGGCGACTCAGCTTGCAGTCTTGGCGTCAGACGATATCGAGCATGGACCGATACAGTGTTTGTTTACTGTTGATGAAGAAACCGGACTGACAGGTGCTTTTGCTTTGAAGGAAGGCTTTATGGATGGCGATATCTTGATCAACCTTGATTCAGAAGATGAAGGTGAATTGTTTATCGGTTGTGCAGGTGGAGCAGGAACTACAGCTCAGTTCCCGTGTCCGATGACTGCTGCTCCCGAAGGCTATTTTTTCTTCCGTGTAGCTGTAAAGGGACTTACAGGCGGACATTCGGGTGATGATATCAATAAGAACCGTGCCAATGCCAATAAGTTGCTGAATCGTTTCCTGGTCCAGCTGATGCAGAAATACGACTTGCATTTGTGTGAAATAGATGGAGGAAACCTGCATAATGCCATTCCACGTGAAGCACATGCTGTTTGTGCTGTACCGATGAAAGATAAAGAATCAGTACGTGTTGACTTGAATATATATTTGTCGGAAGTAGAAAACGAGTTTGCTGTAACAGAACCAAATCTTGTGATGGAGCTGGAATCGGAAAGCCCTTGTGCAGAAGTTATGCGGCAGGATGCCATGAAAAACTTCCTTCATTCCATTTATGCTGTACATAATGGCGTATATGCCATGAGCCAGGATATTCCGGGACTGGTAGAAACTTCTTCCAACCTTGCTTCAATCAAGCAGCGTGATGGAAAACTCGTTGTTGTAACCAGTCAGCGCAGTTCTATTCTGTCTTCTCGCAAGGATATGTCGCAGATGGTAAGTTCAGCTTTCCTGTTGGGAGGAGCGGAAGTAACGACTGGCGACGGTTATCCGGGATGGAAACCTAATCCGTCTTCCGAAATATTGCAAGTATCGGTAGAAAGCTATAAGCGTCTGTTTGCTGCCGAGCCTAAGATTAAAGCTATCCATGCCGGATTGGAATGTGGTTTGTTCCTCGAAAAATATCCTTCACTCGATATGGTTTCGTTCGGTCCTACACTCCGTGGTGTTCATTCACCCGACGAACGCATGCTTATCCCTACAGTCGATAAGTTCTGGCGTCATTTATTGGATGTCTTGGCTCATATTCCTGCAAAGGCATAATGAAATTATTTCCTGAAATATTGCTAGGGTTTGCTGCCTGCCTCACGGCTTCTGTATGTGAGGCGCAGCAAACCCTTCGTGTTATGGAATACAATGTAGAGAATCTGTTCGATTGTCGTCATGATTCACTGAAGAACGATTCGGAATATCTTCCTCATTCCGTTCGGGGATGGAGCTGGAAACGTTATCATGAAAAACTGAACCGCATTGCAAAAGTCATACTCGCTGCCAGTAGAGAGCAAGTGCCCGATCTGGTAGGACTTTGTGAAGTGGAAAATGCATATTGTCTGGACGGACTGGTGAAATACTCTCCGCTCCGAGATGCCGCCTATCGCTATGTGATGACTGATTCGCCCGACGAACGGGGAATTGATGTGGCACTTCTCTACCAGCCTTCCTCGTTCCGGCTGATAAGCGACCAGCATATTCGTATTCCTTCCTATAAAATAGGGCGTAAGCCTACACGCGATATCCTGCATGTTACCGGTCGGGTAGTTTCCGGTGATACACTCGATGTCTTTATCTGTCACATGCCTTCACGTTCGGGAGGCGAAAAACAAAGTGAACCTTACCGCCTGCTTACTGCACGTGTATTGCGTCATGCAGCAGATTCTGTTATGAAAATTCGCCAGACTCCATACCTCATTATCATGGGTGACTTTAATGATTATCCTGAAAGTCGTTCTGTTTGTCGGACCTTAGGAGCAGGGAAGCCAGAGAAAGATATCGATTCATACCGGCTGTATAACTTGATGAACGGCAAGCAGGGAGGCACATACCGCTATCGTGGTGAATGGGGCATTCTGGATCAGCTCATTCTGAACGGTACTTTTCTGAATCATACGGGTAATCTTACAACGGAGTTTAATCGCGCCCGTATTCTTACTTTCCCGTTTCTTTTGGAGGAAGACGAAAACTATGGAGGCGACAAGCCTTTCCGTACCTATAACGGCATGAAATATCACGGTGGTTATAGCGATCACCTGCCTGTCTGTGTCGATATAGACATTAAATATCCAGCCCCATAATATAATCGTTCATGTAATAGCCGTTTCCAATGGGGAAATCTCCTTCGCGTACTTTTTTCATTCCCATATGTTCGTAAAATCCCAATGCCGGATTATTACGGTTTACATTCAGTTCCATACGGCAGGGAGCCGGATAAATTTCCTTGATACCTTTTATGGCCTGCTGGAAAAGCTGTTTGCCCAGATGATACTTTTGATAATAAGGAATGACATAGATTTTCTCGAGATGAAATAAATCTGTGTCCTCCTGACGGATGGAAACATATCCTGCCGCTTCACATTCCTCATAAGCTATATAATAAATGTGTCCTTCTTCTTCCATCTGCTTGTGCAGGTTCTCTATGGAATACATCCAGTCCATCATATATTCTATCTGTTCGTGACTGAGGATATTTTTATATGTTTCAGGAAAAACATTCCAAGCCAGTTTGTTTATCAGTGGAATGTCGGCTGTAGTTGCTTGTTTTATTACGAACATAGTTTTGAGTATTTAATATTTTGTTATGTAATGTCTGAGAGCGTATCACGGTGGCTTACCGTGAAAAAGTTTATGCAAAAATAAGGCTTTCCGCCTGTCGTTTTCCGTATATCTGGTTGTGTTTCGTTAAAAATGGTAAATTAATAGTTCTATGTAATGCAAGGTATTGATATAATACATATATTTGTGCTATACAAAACAAGAGGATAGAAAACATGAATGTCGATAACGTAAAATCTCAAATGCGCAAAGGGATGCTTGAATACTGCATCCTGTTGTTGCTGCACCGCGAGCCTTCGTATGCTTCAGACATTATACAGAATCTGAAAGAAGCGAAGTTGATAGTAGTGGAGGGTACGCTTTATCCGTTGCTTACCCGTCTGAAGAACGACGATTTGCTATCGTATGAGTGGGTGGAATCTACTCAGGGACCTCCCAGAAAGTATTACAGTCTGACTCCGAAAGGGGAGGAATTTCTGGCAGGACTGCAACTGGCATGGGACGAATTGTCGGATACGGTAAATCATTTAAGAACAAAATTATTAATTTCAAAATCACATGAAAAAGACACTGACTGTTAATTTGGGAGGCACTGTATATCATATTGATGAAGATGCCTATAACCTGCTCGATAATTATCTGAATAATCTCCGCTATCATTTCCGCAAGGAAGAAGGAGCCGACGAGATTGTACGTGATATGGAAACCCGCATTGCAGAACTGTTCGATGAGTATATTCGTACCGGACAGCAGGTTATCACCATAGAGCAGGTAGAAGCTGTTATTGCCCGTATGGGGAAACCTGAGGAGTTGAATACAGACGATAATGATGAGAAGAAAGAAGAAAAAACTAACCATACATATGGCAATGGAACTGCCCGCCGTCTGTTCCGTAATCCTGACGACCGTATATTGGGTGGTGTGCTTTCCGGATTGTCTGCTTACTTCGGATGGGATGTAACGTGGATACGTATCGGAGTACTGGTAGCCGGATGTTTTGTCCAGGGATTGATTCTGGCTTATCTGATCGCATGGATTATTGTTCCGCTGGCAAAAACAGCAACGGAAAAGTTACAGATGCGTGGTGAACCTATCAATATGGAGAATATAGGACGTACCGTGACTGAGGGGTTCGATAAAGTGAACGATTATGTACATTCCGAGAAGCCTCGTTCCTTTCTGCATCAGTTGGGAAATCTGATTGTAAAGATTGCAGGTTTCATCATCAAGTTCTTCCTTGTACTGCTGGCTATCTGCCTTACACCGGTTCTGCTCGTCGGTCTTGTCGTACTGTTTGCCTTGCTGCTGGCTGCTACCGGCATACTTGCCAGTGTACCTGCCGTGTTGTATTATTCTATGCCTGATGTAGACTGGAGTCTGATTGCTTCCTCTCCGGCTGCGGTGACCGGACTGTTGGTGTGCGGACTGTTCATCGTGGGTATTCCGGTGATAGGCCTGTTGCAGTTGCTTTTGCAGAGTTTCAATGTATGGAAACCGATGTCTACTGTGACCAAGGTTATCCTTACCTTGATATGGTTTATTTCGCTGGTTGCCGGATTTATCTTTTTGTTTAATACTTCCTTCATCGAGGGACCAATATTCTGGATGTAAAAAATATGATTGTTATGAAAACTGTTTTTGCAAGAGTTATCACTGCGTTGGTTATGATCGCGGGTTTTACTTCCTGCATTTGGGCTGGAAGTAAAGGTGAACATGTTACAGAGAAACGTCATGTGGCGGATTTTACCTCTATTGATATAAAGAGTGTGGGAAGTGTTTATTTTACACAATCATCCGATTTCTCGTGTACGATAGAAGGGGAAGAGAGCCAGGTAAAGAATATTACAACTAGTGTTGAAGGCAATGAGCTGAAAATTGGTTATATCAAGAAACTGAAAAACAACAAGAATGGGGCTGTTATCCGTATCTCTGCTCCCGATTTGCAGGAGCTGGAATTTAAAGGAGTAGGTTCGTTTAATATCGACGGTAAGGTAACACTTCAGGACTTGGATGTAGATTTCAGCGGAGTCGGAGAATTAAATATAAAAGACCTGCAATGCCGTAAAGCAAATTTCGATCTGAAAGGTATAGGAGAGGTAAATATACATATCAATTGTGAAGAAGTAAAAGCTGATGTCAGTGGTATAGGTGCTGCTACATTTACAGGAACGGCACAAATGGCTTCTTTTCATAAAGGTGGTATAGGAGAGCTCAATACGCAGGGAATGGAAGTAAGCAAATAACTCATTCATAGTGTCTTAAATTTATCTTGTGACACGGCATGCCCAGGGTTGGAAAAAACATGGGCATGTTTATCTTAATTCATGCTGATGTTTTGCCAAATTCATCAGCATGTTTTTTTATTTTTTGTACGAAAGAATTGTGTTCTTTCAAAATGTTATTATTTATCATATTCGTATAATCTCTCAACAGAAATCGTTATCTTTGCTGAAAAGAAAAAGGATTAACTGTTAAGATATGACTAAGAAAATACTTTTGCTGGGTTCCGGCGAATTAGGAAAAGAGTTTGTGATTGCTGCCCAACGTCTGGGTCAGTACGTTATCGCATGTGATTCGTATGCAGGTGCTCCCGCCATGCAGGTAGCAGATGCTTGTGAAGTATTTAGTATGCTGGATGGCGATGCGCTCGACCGTGTGGTAGAAAAATATCATCCCGATATTATTGTGCCTGAAATTGAGGCTATCCGCACCGAACGTCTTTATCATCTGGAAAAAGAAGGTATTCAGGTTGTACCGAGTGCACGTGCCGTAAACTTTACGATGAACCGTAAAGCAATCCGCGACCTTGCTGCTAAGGAACTGGGCTTGAAGACGGCGAAATATTATTATGCAAAGTCGTTCGATGAACTGAAGGAAGCTGCTGAAAAGATTGGTTATCCGTGCGTTATCAAACCGTTGATGTCATCATCTGGTAAGGGACAATCGGTAGCCAAAGGTCCTGAAGATTTGGAATACTCTTGGGCATACGGATGTGAAGGCAGCCGTGGTGATATTAAGGAGCTGATCGTGGAAGAGTTTGTTAAGTTCGACAGCGAAATCACGTTGCTGACAGTTACACAGAAAAATGGTCCGACACTGTTCTGTCCGCCTATCGGACACGTACAGAAAGGTGGTGACTATCGCGAAAGCTTCCAGCCTGCTCACATTGCTCCGGAACATCTTGCTGAGGCTCAGAAGATGGCGGCAAAAGTTACTGAAGCGTTGACTGGTTATGGCCTTTGGGGAGTTGAATTTTTCCTGAGTCACGACAATGGAGTTTATTTCTCTGAACTTTCTCCTCGTCCGCATGATACAGGTATGGTAACACTTGCCAATACACAGAACCTGAACGAGTTCGAACTTCATCTGTATGCTGTATTGGGATTGCCTATTCCGGGTATTACTCAGGAACATATCGGTGCCAGTGCCGTTATTCTTTCTCCTATTGCCAGCAAGGACACTCCGCGCTACCGGGGAGAAGAACTGGTTTGCTCGCAGCCTAACACATACCTCCGTATTTTCGGAAAACCGTATACGAAGCTGAATCGCCGTATGGGTGTAGTAGTATGCTACGATAAGAATGACGGTGACCTGGATGCTTTGCGCGATAAATGTAAAGCTTTGGCAAGCAAAGTAGAAGTTTATTGATAAAATAAATAGAGAATAGTTAGTTTTTCCTGCGGGAGCAGGTAAATAAATCATGGAGGCCGATGCGTCACGCACTGACCTCCATTTTTCATTCTTAAAACAGAATGACAAGTAAAAACGAATAATGTTTTCTTATGCGTAGCTGTGCATACCTCCCATAATAAAGTTGACACCAAAGTATGTGACAAGTACACTTAAAAAAGCGATTACTGCAAACCTGTGGAAGAACATCGGGCGTCGGAAAGAGGAAAGTGATGCAGGATGTAGAGCGGCTGCATATACCAGCATGGTGATGAGTGCCCATACTTCTTTGGGATCCCATCCCCAGTATCTTCCCCATGATACGTTTGCCCAGATTGCTCCAATAAAGATACCTGCTGCCATGAGGAATACAGCGGGATATAAAATGATGTGGCTGATGATTTGTAAGCGAATGATTTGCTCATGGCAGTCTGTGCGTGTGTATCGTAAGATGATTGCCGTGATACCATTCAGCATGACGAATGCCAGTAGTGAATACGAGAGCATAATTGTTACTACGTGAATACTTAGCAGAGGGGAGGAGAGTACTGGCATGAGCTGGGTAACGGAGGGATTGGATTCACCGAACATCGAAACAAGCAAGGTCAGTCCGCATAGTATGTAGCCGAATGAAATAACGGCTTCAAACTTTCGATAGAGTAAGAAAGTCAGCAGTATGGCACATACGGACATGAGTTGCATCGTTTCGTAACCATTTGACATAGGGAGGTGTCCGCCTATAAATCCTCTTAGCCCGATAAGTATCATAAGATAAATGAATACGATACCTAGCATTGCAAGCAGTATGCTGTTCTGTTTTTTACTGCTGTTGCGTTGTTTCGCCATTTTCCAGCAGTATAAAAAGAATGATAATATGCCGATTGTGAGGCTGAACATAGCAAGTGGGCGGGTAAAGTTCATACGATTGTATAACATCTCAGCGCCGAAACGTATGTCTGAAGGCAAGAAACCTCTTGCTTCTTTCTGTTGATATTTTTTTGTTTTATCGAGTAGTATTCTGACTTCATTGTATGCTTGATGGGCTACTTTCTCGGCTATAAGATTCATACTGTAACGTATAAATGCCCATTGCTCATGAGGCATGGATACTGGCAGGTCGTCAGTCAGTGAATACCATATTGGCTGTGCATTGTTTTTATCAAGGTAAGGATATATCTTCAATAAGTTTCCTGTGCATAGCATGCTTGCCAGACTGAACTTTTCATTTGCTTCTTCTATGGCCCGTGTGGTTTTTGCGTTCATATCGGAAGGTGATATTTGTTCCAGTTTATATCCGGTAGAGCCTGCAAAGTCGGCAAGACGGACATATTTTCCCTTTGCTCCCAGCAGCTTTTGTACTTCTTTGTCTTTGATAAAAATCATTGGTTCTTGTTTCCATTGCTCGTAAAAGAAAAGCCATCCGGTCAGCACCTGTTCCGGTGTTAATCCCTTGTAATTGGATTTGCCGTAAAGTTTGGTTGTAAACTCTTTTGCCAATGTCTGAAGCGGGCAGATACGGTCGTTGTAATAGACGTATAGCTTTCCAAACTCGTTGGCTGTTTCTTTAGGTAAGGAAGGGGGGACAGATGCTCCGAACATAGTAATCACACTTGTAGAGAGTAGTATACATACGGTAATTTTCTTTAAGGCAGGATGATTTAATAATTTCCGAAAATAGCTGTGTTTGTCAAAAAAGAACAGGATAAACGAGAGCAACAGGAAAGCATATCCCGTATATGCAAGGGCTATTCCGTAAGGATCGTATGCAATGGATAGCGTACTACCTTTTTTATCGGCATCATATGTCGATTGATAAAAACGGTAATTGCGGTAAGTATAGATGTGATTCATGGAAACACTTCCTTCGTGCATCTGAGGACCGTCATAAACGTTTAGTATGCTGATGAAATCCATTGGTGCGAATGTTCCCTGATAGTACGTTAACTGGAACTGTTTTAATGAAACAGAAAATGGCAAATCGGCTTTTTGTCCGTCATTTTTATTGAAAGTAGTGACTGGAGTTTCTCCTTGTCGAAGGTGTATGTTTCCTTGTATTCCCCAGATGTGTGTAGTAAGTGCTCCCGATAAAATAAGAATGAAAGACAGGTGGAGCAAGTATACTATTTTATTCCTTATGATATGGCGCTTGATGATATAGAGTAATGAAAGTAATGTTGTGGCTATCCAAAGACCTATAAAGAAAGGAGAGCCGTAAAAGTATGTTGACGAAACGGTGGTTCCATATAGCTTTTCGATAATGGTGGCTGCAATCATCATGATGAGCAGAAATATCCATAATCCAAAAGTCGCTTTTTTTAATATATTAGTCATTCTGTTTGTTGTTTTTACTTGTATAAAGGAAGAGATACGGAGATTAAATATTACCACGGACTATACAAATCTTTTTACTTATAATAAGTCTGTTGATACCTTGTATAGGAATATCTATATCAGTTTGTGTAATCCGTGGTAGAATCTGTTTTTTATATTAGTACCCGATAAATATATTAAATAGGCTGATTATCTGTATTATTTTTATGGATAGGCCCCTTTTTAAGTTAATGCTTATTGATGACTTAAAAGTTTTATCGGACAGCAATAGTTTTTTAGATTCGTTTCTTTTGGAGAGAGTTCAGACCTTTTTTGTTGCATGAAAGCCCTCGTTCTCCCTCAAATGTATGATCAGATTGAGTCAATGAATTTTACAATTGCATCGCGCTCGGCTTTCGACAGGTTACGGAACTTTTCGACAGTCATTCGTGCATCACTTTTAGCATTTCCATGCCACATAATGGCTTCGATGACGTTTCGTGCGCGGTTATCGTGCAGACGGTCGGCTGTGGTCGAACCGGTACACATCTGATGCAATCCTCGTCCCCATAGCGGAGTGGTACGGCACCAGCCGGTCCGGATGTCGTTTTCCATATGTAACTTATGTTGTACGAGGTCGGAGTAAGGCCAGATTGTCTGGTTGGGATATCTTGGCAACCGGCTGTCGCCTTTGGTAAAGAATCCGTTCGGATCGTAAAAGTTATCATCTCCTGTTGTCCATGATGGACGATGGCAATAAGCACATCCTATCTGTTCGAACAGTTCCTTGCCTTTTATCACGTCTGGATCATCCACATTACGTGCGGCAGGAACGGCTAATCCACGATGCCATACCATGAAATCGATAAAATCTTCATCATCCATTTCTACATCCAGCTCTTGAGAAGTGAGATATGCGGCAATGGCTCTGGCTACCTGCGTCTTGTCTGTATAATCATCTGCATGCCAGGTCGGGTGATTTTTATCAGGATCGACTTCTTCAATGTATGATTGATAACCAGCCTGTACTTCCGGATCATTGGCTGAGGCTTTTACCCATGAACTTCCTCCGTAAACCGTTTTATCCTCTCCGCTGGTACTGGCAAAATAAGTATCCAGATAATGATAGCGGCGGTTGCTGCGTGTTACGTTTGTGATATTCCACATAGCGTTCGCTCCGGCAGCGTCTTGCAGTGGTCCTCTGCTCAGGGCATAAGTAAATCTGAAAGGATGTTGTTCTCCTTTATCGCTAAAGTCAGGATTGACATCTGTGACTTTCGTATTGCTGTATTGCTTCACCCATTCTCCATTTTTGAAGAAAGCTTCGTTTAGACCGTTTTGCATGTATCCGTCTTGCTCTTCTTTGGCATATTGTGCTTTCAGATCATCATCGCTGATGGCATCCAGCAGTCCGGTTCCGTAAATACCGATGGTAGATTCCAAGAGCACTTTATAGTTGCCCAGACTGCTGATTACTCCTTCATTTTTTGCATATACAGCATCAGCAGCAAGTGTAACTTCCGGATATTCCAGGTCATAACTTTCTCCGTCAGGAAATTTATTTCCCCACTCGTCGGTATATTTCTTCCATTCAATGATGACCTTGCTTTCATCCAGCGGAGCTTTAAAAGGCTGAGTTGCGTGTCCCTGAGGCATTCCTGTAAGCCAACTTACATATCCGTCTGTATCAGGATTGTAAACGACAAGCAGACATCCGTTTCCTATTGATGTAGTTTGAAAAGCACCGGCAGGATTACGTTTCCCGTGACCATATCCGGGGTGACAATGGATACACGAGCTGCGTACATATGCCGGTCCTAATCCTTTACGTACTCCGGAATGATTGTTCATATACATTTTTTCGAAAAGTTGTTCACCATTTTTAAAGCGCTGGCTCATCTCTTCATTAGCTTCGATGGGTTCTGTTGGCTGTTCCAGGGCATTCGATGTTGTCAGGTATGCAGTACCTAGTTGGCCTCCGGTGTAATACCATTCGGGCTTTTCGTTATTTTCGGGATTGTCGGACGGTACATGCTGGTTCTCATTGTCACTACATGCTGTTATGGCACTGGCAACGAACAATGAATTTATCAGATATAAGAACTTTGTTTTCATAAGTAAAATTTTTGTTCCTAAGCTGCTACAGCCATCTTGAATCGGAATTTAGGGTGTCTTTACCTCAATTCAAGATGACTGTTTAAAGCTATTTTATTCTGCGAGAAATTTGTATTGCTCTTATTTCAAAAGAGCTTTGTTGGCTTTGTTCAATGCTGTAGATAACTTGCTTAAAGATGCTATGGCTGCATCAGCTTCGGCTCCTGTTGCATTTTTTGCAAACGGTTCTGGTATAGCCTGTATTTTGGTAATGGATTCATCTATCAGCGCTTTTACTTCTGTATCTGTAGCCTGGTCGACTGTTGAAACGTAAGCGCTGACAGATGTTGCATTGTTCTTGCCATCGTAGCTGATTCCTTCGTATGCATTTTTTACACTTTTGATATTATCGACAAAGTCGACAACCGAGTTTAGTGCATAAGGTGATTCGATATAATTTTTGTCGTCGGCACTCTGACCTGAGTTAGGACGTCCGATTTTTTGCGTACATACTTCATCTACGATATCGATACATCCTTGAATCAATTCTTGTGCGGCAACGGTATAACTGGTATATTTGCTTCCGCCTTGTCCGGCTGTTTTCATACTCGTACCGTAATTGAAAGTCGGCTCTTGTTCTGTTTCGGTAAGGATTTCCTGTTTTTGCGTACTGATATTATTCATACCGGCCCATGAAGCCTCCAGGCGGATACACTGATTGCGTAAATCTTCGGCAACTCCTGCCATGTAAATCAGATGATTGTTCGTTATATTTACTACCTGTCCGCTGTAGCTATAAGTCTTCTCAAAGTTTCTTGGTTCTCTATGTGAGTCGTCAGTAAGCTGGAACAGGATGTATTCCAAGGCATGATAACCTAGCAGACCGTAACCTAGATTGGTTGTGATATAATCGAAATCACCTTCACCGATGGCATCCATCATTTTCTGATTATTCAGCAAATTATCTAGTGCAACCTGATCGAGAGGCCATGAATCGATATGAGGGTCGATATTGTAATCGGCAGCTGCACCAAACAGAAATGCTTCGCTCAACTCCCATGCCTTACGTGATTCTGTCCAGTGCTCGCATGCTTCTACCACATATTCGGTTGCTTTACTCTTATCGCCACTGAGGTAAGCTTCTTTGGCTTTTGTGCATGCTTCACTCATTAGAATAGCTTCGTCTGCCATAGCCGTGTAAGTAGGGATAACGGTATTGTCTACGTATGGAACGATAGCTTCTTTCAATGCTTGTTCTTCGTCTGATAAACCGTTGGATGTGTTACTCCCGTTATTGTTATCACTACATGAAATCATACTTGTTGCCATAATGGTAACAACTGTCATACAAAGAGGAAATTTAAAAAACATGTTCATCTTTTTTGAATTTTAAGTTGTGGTTAATAAAATTTGCTTTCTTGTTGTTTTTATTTGGTGAAGAATCCTGCATATGCTACGCCAACCGATATGGCGGGTTCATTGTTGTAAGGTGTTCGCATCAGACCGATGGAATATTCACCTTTTACTACGATATCGTGGATAGGATAATAATTTACTCCGGCTGCTATGCGATTGCGTCCACAGAATTTATAAATGGGCGTGCTGGTCTTATGCATAGAGTCGTAATAATCGTAACGTCCGAAAACATATAGCTTCTGTCCTTTGTCATTCAATTTATTGATTTGTGAGAATACATTGTATCCAGCTTCTATACCGGTGGCAATAGCCGCTTCTGCAACATTCTGTTGTGGGGAAGGAGAGTTGTTGCTCATCTTTTTATTGACTTCCGTAATTTTATCGGCATCACTCAAATGACCGTAATCGAAGTTCCCGCGTACTATCCAGTTGTGGTCGTTGTAATTAAAATCGAAAGCCCCAATCATGACAGTTCCTTTTACGTCTTTATACTTTTCGCTGTCTTTATAGTCATTCAGTGAGTTGTTGAAAGAATTGCCGGCATACCCACTGAGAGAGAGGCGCAGTCCCTTAATGGAATAATTATCGATGCGGAAAGCTCCTGCTACGGAGTTACCGATTTTAAATTCATATGGACTGCCTGCACCGCCTTGAATCCAGTTCAGTCGGTTGAAACGGTCAGAATCGAGACCCGGAACCAATAAAGCTTCGTAGCGCCAGTCACCTGCACGTCCCCACAAGCTGATACCTGTTTCATGCCAGGTACAAGGCAGGATGGTATTTTCTCCTTCAGGACGATAGACTCCAAAGAACTCCGTCGGCAGATGGTTTTGGTTTGTTCCACCTACCGGAACAATAATGTGCCCCAGTTTGATGTTGAATTCCGGACAGATAGATTTCTGGATCCAGAACTGTTCGAGAGCAACTTCTCCGCCACGTTCTATTTCACTTTCATATTCTCCGGCTTCCTCTTCCTCTATTTCAATGGCACTTTCCGTTCCACCGTGCTCAAACTCTATTTCACTTCCCATTGACCATCCATGACCAAAATTATAATTCAGGAAAAGTACCACATGTGGCAAGTCGAAACGTCCGTGCGACTGTCCCTTGTATACGCTGGGGTCTTTTGCCGTATAGCGTATATATTTGTCCGAATAAAAGTTATGGCTATATACAGCCTCTCCGTATCCTCCTATGGTCAACCCTTTACCGTTTTCTTCCGTTTTTAAGATAGAACGTTTCTGGGCTTTCATTTCTGTCACAGCCTCTTCGCTGCTTTTGCTTGTTTTCTCGGCTTCGTTTGCAGCAAATGCGTGTGTACTTATTGCTGCGATACAAAGTGAAAACAGGAACATTTTACTTTTCATTTGTTTTCTAATTTTGTTGGTTCTTAACAAACGCAAAGGTATTCCACATGCTTTAGGGCATCAATACCTATTAATTGGTAAAAAAAAGTTGTTAAATACCTACTACTAGGTATGCTTGTTCTTATCTTTGCGGGAAGATAGTTTTAACAGTGTATAAAGATGAAAGAATACCGATTGGATAACCTGACCATAAAGGAACATTTACTGGAGTTGGCAGAAAGAGGAAATAAGTCTTTTGCTAAGAGTCTGAATCCGGGTGTAGAACATGTGTTGGGAATAAGAATTCCTGATTTGCGTAAACTTGCAGTACGGATTTCGCATACGGACTGGGAGGAGTATCTGCTTACTGCCGATACTTTCTATATGGAAGAACGTATGTTGCAGGGGATGGTATTAGGCTGTATCAAACCTGATGCGGATGTTGAATTCTACTTGCAGCGCGTTACTCGCTTTGTATGGATAATAAACAGTTGGTCGGTTTGTGATACCTTTAAATTTGGAGGAGGGAAAAGATTCGTCGCCGAAAACAAGGAGCGGTTGTGGCATTATTTAGTTGGCTGGATGCACGCACAGGGAGAGTATGAAATTCGATTTGGGGTTGTGATGAGTATGCAACTTTTTATTGATGACGAACATATCGGACAACTGCTGGAAGAATATGATGCTATCCGTCACGATGGGTATTACGTGAAAATGGCAGTGGCATGGGCGCTGTCAGTCTGCTTTGTAAAGTTCCCTGAAATTACCATGCAATACCTGAAGCAGAATACATTAGATGATTTTACGTACAACAAAACGTTGCAGAAAATAATCGAATCGTATCGGGTAGATACCGAAACCAAGAAGCTGATCAAGCAGATGAAAAGACCTGCTACCCGATAGACGGGAGCAGATAATAGTCGCACGAGTGTGTCTTACAGTACCAAAAGACGGATCGATTTATTTATAATTTTATAGGTTAAAGTACAAAATCCCCTGCTTTTAAGCACTTAATCGGAATGGATTAAGGCTAAAGCAGGGGATTTTTGTTTGAAAGTATCGGTTATTTTACTTAAGTAATTCTATTTTAATCCAGCCTTATACGATGTGTGATATGATGTTTTCATTCGTGGTGATACGGACCGTTGTTCAGGATAGTCATGGCACGATAGAGCTGTTCCACAAATATCAACCGAATCATCTGGTGTGAGAATGTCATTTTCGAAAGGGAAATTTTTTCTTGGGCGACTGCATATACGGCAGGAGAAAATCCATAAGGCCCGCCGATAATGAATACCAGCCGTTTGCTGACTGTATGCATTTTTCGTTCTACCCAAGAAGCGAACTCTACTGAGCGGAACTCCTTGCCATGTTCATCGAGCAACACAGGTACATCGCCCGGCTGTAGGGCTTTCAGAATCAGTTCTCCTTCTTTTTCCTTCTGCTGCTCCATGCTCAGACTTTTGGTGTTCTTAAGCTCCGGGATGACTTCTATGTCGAAAGAGATATAATGTTTCGTACGCTCTGCATAATCGTTAATGGCGGTGATGTAATGTTTCTCGACTGTCCGTCCGACAACTAGTAACGTAAATTTCATTTTCTGTCTTGTTTTAATTTATTCTTTTTGCAAAGATAAGGATTATCCTTACCTTTGCCAGTAAGAAAACGTATTTAAAACAAGAAATAAAATGGACGAAAAAGTTGTTAAGGATTTAATCGACCGCTTGATTGATTTATCGTTTGCAGAAGATATCGGCGATGGCGACCATACCACATTATCGTGTATCCCTGCCGATGCTATGGGAAAATCAAAACTTCTGATAAAGGAAGAAGGTATTCTTGCCGGTATTGAAGTGGCAAAAGAAGTATTCCACCGTTTTGATCCTGAAATGAAAGTGGAAGTTTTCATTGAAGACGGTACACATGTAAAGCCGGGTGACGTAGCTATGGTGGTAGAAGGAAAGATCCAGTCATTGCTTCAGACCGAACGACTGATGCTGAACATTATGCAGCGTATGAGTGGTATTGCTACGATGACACACCGTTATGTAGAACGTCTGCAAGGAACCAAGACTCGTGTGCTCGACACTAGAAAGACAACACCGGGTATGCGTATTCTTGAAAAAATGGCTGTTAAAATCGGTGGTGGTGTAAATCATCGTATCGGTCTGTTTGACATGATTCTGTTGAAAGACAATCATGTGGATTTTGCCGGTGGTATTGATAAGGCTATCACGCGTGCCCGTGAATACTGCAAGGCTAAAGGTAAGGATCTGAAAATTGAAATCGAGGTACGTAACTTCGACGAATTGCAGCAGGTTCTCGATTTGGGTGGAGTAGACCGTATCATGCTTGACAACTTTACTCCGGCAGATACACGTAAGGCTGTAGAAATGGTAAACGGACGTGTAGAGCTTGAGTCATCGGGTGGCATTACTTTCGATACACTGCGCGATTACGCAGAATGTGGTGTTGATTTCATTTCCGTAGGTGCTTTGACACATTCTGTAAAAGGTCTTGATATGAGCTTTAAAGCATGCTGATAAAGTGTGATTAATTTGTACAAGGTTTCAGAAATACCTTCCAAGTCTTTTTGAAGTTTTGTACTGAAAAATTTTTCTGCTGATGTTTTTTCAGAAATATGCTGACATTATTCTGAAAGAACAGGACGTTTCCTCCTTTTCCCGCTTTTGTCTTTTATATATGATATGAAAAGAATTAAAGCAGGAAAAGGGGGATTTTTTCTATTTTTTAAACCATTGATTCTGATTGCTTTTTCTGTATCTTTGATTGTTGTTCTAAATCGAAGATTATGAGTCACGACACCTATCAATTCCTTCTTTATGCTATGTCTGTGGCAGGCGCGGTAGTATTTGTGGCACTTTATTTTGTGAGGGCAGGATATGGTATGTTCCGTACATCCTCGTGGGGAATCTCTTTGCCTAATAAGTTAGCTTGGATGCTGATGGAGGCTCCGGCTTTCGTTATTATGCTGTGGGGGTGGCTGTCTAGTGATATTGACGTTTTTGCTCCTCAGTTTGTCTTTGCCTGCCTGTTTTTGTTGCATTATTTTCAGCGTTCGTTTGTTTTCCCGCTGCTGATGAGAGGCAAAAGTCGTATGCCGGTTGCCATTGTAGCTATGGGGATTGTCTTTAATATACTGAACGGTATGCTGCTCATAACAAGTTTCTTTTCTTATCCGTCTGCTGAAGATTTGTATGCTGAAGGCTGCGGCTATTGGATGCACTCTTTCCCTTGGATAGGGCTGGCACTGTTTATCGCCGGAATGAGTATCAATCTTCATTCGGATTATGTAATCCGTCATTTGCGGAAGCCAGGCGATACGAAACATTATCTGCCGCAGAAAGGGTTTTACCGTTATGTTACGTCTGCCAATTATTTGGGTGAACTGATTGAGTGGACAGGTTTTGCCTTGTTGACAGCTTCGCCTGCTGCATGGGTTTTTGTGTGGTGGACAGCTGCCAATTTAGTACCTCGTGCTGATGCCATCTATCGGCGTTATCGTGAAGAGTTTGGATGTGAAGCCCTTAAAGACAAAAAGAGAATTATTCCTTATATATATTGAGAGTTCGCCTTAGAATTCTTGTTCATACGTTGAAAGATGAGCAGATCTCTTGAGATTTTATGAGGGCTTTCTCATCTGTGATGTTTATTTTAATCAGATTGTTATGAATTCAAAACTATTTACTCCGGTGAAATTGGGACCATTGACGTTGCGCAATCGTACCATCCGTTCAGCAGCTTTCGAAAGTATGTGCCCTGGAAATAAACCGTCGGAACAGCTACTCGATTATCATCGTTCGGTAGCTGCCGGAGGAGTGGGTATGACGACTGTAGCCTATGCAGCTGTTACTCGTAGTGGCTTGTCGTTCGACCGCCAGCTATGGATGCGTCCGGAGATTGTATCTGGTCTCCGTCGGCTCACCGATGCGGTTCATGTAGAAGGAGCAGCTGCCAGCATTCAGCTGGGGCATTGCGGAAATATGTCGCATAAAAGCATTTGTGGTTGTCTGCCCGTAGGAGCCAGCAGTGGGTTCAATCTTTATTCGCCCACGTTTGTGCGCGGGCTTCGTGCCGATGAGTTGCCGGAAATGGCTCGTGCGTATGGCAGAGCTGTTTGTCTGGCACGCGAGTCCGGATTCGATGCTGTGGAAATACATGCCGGACATGGCTACCTGATCAGTCAGTTTCTTTCTCCTGCCACCAATCATCGTAAGGATATCTTCGGAGGTTCACTGGAAAATCGGATGCGCTTTATGGATATGGTAATGGATGAAGTGATGACAGCTGCTGGTAATGACATGGCTGTACTGGTGAAGATGAACATGCGCGACGGTTTCCGTGGCGGAATGGAGTTGGAGGAATCGCTACAGGTGGCACGCAGATTACAGCAGTCGGGAGCCCATGCTCTGGTCTTGAGTGGCGGTTTTGTAAGTAAAGCGCCGATGTATGTAATGAGGGGAGAAATGCCTATCCGTAGCATGACACATTATATGACTTGCTGGTGGCTGAAATATGGTGTTCGTCTGGTGGGGAAATGGATGATTCCTTCAGTGCCTTTCCGCGAAGCTTATTTTCTGGATGATGCGTTGAAATTTAGAAAAGCGCTGGATATGCCGTTGGTATATGTAGGTGGTCTGGTTACCCGTCGGAAGATTGATGAGGTACTTAACGATGGTTTTGAAGCCGTACAAATGGGTCGTGCATTGCTTAATGAACCAGGATTTGTAAACCGTATGCGCATGGAAGAAAATGCCCGTTGCAGTTGTAAACATAGTAATTATTGCATAGCCCGTATGTATACACTTGATATGGCATGTCATCAACACCTGCAGGAAGAATTGCCGGATTGCTTGAAAAAAGAAATTGAACGCATAGAGAGTAGAGGTTGATATGAGAAAAGGACTAGCGATAATAACAGGAGCAGACGGTGGTATGGGAACGGAAATAACCCGTGCGGTAGCTTTGGCTGGATATTGTGTGGTAATGGCATGTTATAATGCTGAAAAAGCTGAGGTTAAGCGGAAGCTTTTGATAGAGGAAACAGGTAATGCTGATATTATGGTGATGTCGATAGATTTGTCCTCGCTGGCTTCTGTAAACGCTTTTGCCTGCCGGATGCTGGAGCGTGGAGACAGGCTGGATTTGCTGATGAATAATGCCGGGACGATGGAAACCGGACTCCATATAACGGAAGATGGGCTGGAGCGTACGGTAAGTGTTAATTATGTGGGACATTATTTGCTGACTCGCAAATTATTACCGCTGATGGGTAAGGGGAGCCGTATCGTCAATATGGTATCTTGTACGTATGCGATAGGGAAACTGGATTTTCCTGATTTTTTCATAAAGGGGAAGAAGGGCAGCTTTTGGCGGATTCCTGTATATAGCAATACGAAACTGGCGCTTACACTCTTTACCTTCGAATTGTCGGAACGTCTGAAAGAGCGGGGAGTTGTAGTCAATGCTGCTGATCCGGGTATCGTTTCGACAGACATTATCACCATGCATATGTGGTTCGATCCGTTGACTGATATTTTCTTCCGCCCTTTTATCCGTACACCTCGGCAAGGAGCTGCTACAGCAATCTGCCTTTTACTCGATGAAGAGGCCGGTAAACGCACTGGTACGTTGAATGTCAGCTGTCGACCTAAGGTTTTATCGGAAAAGTACACTCATCATCGCCAGTCGCAGGAGCTTTGGGAGCGGACTGAGGAGATTGTTGCAAAATGGTTATAACCGGATAGTCAGAAGAAAGGGAGTGCTTCGATTTTTCATGCTGAGTATGGTTATTTTTATTTAGAGTAGAACTTATATTGTTTAGTAGAATTTTTCATTTGTTTATGTATGTCTGAAGGAGCGTGTTTTGTATTGTCTTACCAACCTGTTTTTTGCGTGATGGTTTTTATAATCAAGTGATTAGGTATATCTGTCAGACGCTAATAAATAAAAAAGGGATGTGGTGAAGTTAGAACTGTTTGCGTATATCATGCTTTGATTATAATTTACAGAAATAAAAAAAGCCGATTCAAATTTTGTTTGAACAGAAGTGCCCTCAAAAGTTTTGTGTTTAACTTTTGAGGGCACTTCTGTTTCACTTTGATACGGCTTTAATGTTATAAGGTTTATTGTTAATATGCATTCTTTTCGCCATGAATAGCATTTCTGACAGTTTTATATATGATATAGATATCAAGCCAGAAACTCCAGTGCTCAATATACCAGATATCTCCTATTACACGGCCTTCCATATCTTTCAGCTCTTTTGTTTCTCCGCGATATCCTGTAACCTGACTCCAACCGGTAATTCCTGGTTTTACGAAGTGGCGTACCATGTATTTGTTTATCAGTTTAGAGTACTCTTCGGTATGTTTTAGCATATGAGGGCGTGGTCCTACTACACTCATGTCTCCCAGCAGTACATTAATAAACTGAGGAAGTTCATCGATGTTTGTCTTACGCATAATATTTCCCCAGCGTGTTTTTCGGGGGTCATCTTTTGTAGCTTGAAGCGTATCTGCTTCGGCATTGACTTTCATCGAACGGAATTTATAGCAATAGAATTCTTTATCATTTAATCCGTTACGCTTTTGACGGAAGAAGATTGGTCCCGGCATGGTTAATTTTGTAATGATTGTTACAATAATTAATATGATTGGGAATAAAGTGCATAAGAATAACAGTGAGAAAACAATATCAAATGTACGTTTCAGGAATTTATTTTCCGGATAGCTTAATGGGTCTGTACGTAAGCTAAGGTAAGGTACGTTACCTATCATGTTAAAGTATACTCGGTTATGTAGGTAATTGTGTAGGTTAGGTACACTAAAAAAGTGTACCAGGTTGTTCTCACAATAATTGATAATTGGTACAATAATTTCGCTACGGTGTGATGGAAGACAACAGAATAGATAATGTATATATGAGTTTTTTTTCAAATAATTTTGGACTTCCTCTGGACGTCCTAGATAGCAGCATTGTGAGGGCATTTCTGGATTCGGCTTATCATCGAAATATCCATTAACTTTATAACCTGTAGATGGATCATCCGATAATTCATGATACATTTCAATATTATTAGAAGTGCTTCCAACTAATACGACATAACGTATATTCTTTCCTTGACTACGAAAACGTTTTAAGATATCTCTAAATGTAAGTCGGAAAAGGCTTAGCAGAAGAAATAATGTTGAAATATAGGCTGGAAAAAACAGAGAACATATATTCATGAATTTACCAACACTTAAAACTGTACCTGTCAATATTGAAAAATAAAAAACATTACGGAATACACGCATGATTATCTGATATGGATATATTTTGCGCAGGTGTAAGACTACTCCTCCTTGAATGCTACATATTAGATAGCATAATATAATTATGATTAAAACTTGAGGTAGTGTAGCTGTTAGTTCAGTATATTTCCCCCTATAAATGGTCCATAGGTAAAAGATATAAAATAATCCACTACAAATACATAATTCCCCTAAAAGAACACACGCTTTTATTATGCTATTGTAGCGTACCATATTATTTGTATAATTCTCCATAACTAAATTGTAATAGGTTAAACTTAATATTGTATTTTTTATCTATGTAATGTATTATGCATAAAAAATTTCAACAAATATATGTTTTGTCTATTTAATAAACAAATAAATCTAATCAATACTTCGGTAAATTTTTACCGAAAGATTAAAAGTTAAACAACAGAACCGGCAAAAGCTGGTTCGGAAACACTAAAGAGGTCATTGAAATGTTGTCAAAAACGAATGGTTAAGCATGAAGAAATGTG